>Ga0307933_1000779_pt1 | contig 28478 bp, 20 predicted proteins | sample OrgLakmetageno88_FD_201811 | JGI IMG/M metagenome (GOLD analysis project Ga0307933, IMG submission 201811) | Saline water microbial communities from Organic Lake, Antarctica - #88 | ecosystem: Environmental > Aquatic > Non-marine Saline and Alkaline > Saline | place: Antarctica: Organic Lake... | reverse complement strand
ATTATAAGCCGCTAGCTTATATACAAAGCCTTTATAATCAATACAGATTTTCTTTAGGCGTTGATAATTTGAATGAGATGATATCCTTTCTAGTAGAACAGGGTGCAGACAAGGATTTATTTATGAAGGATTCAGATACGGGTAATTTACACTCAATTTTATTTTCAGTTCTTATCAACAAAAATTTTAAAATCCAAGAAATCAAGAAGTTGGTAAATCACCTTGAGCAACTTGGTTTTCCGGTTGAAAAAGGTGCTTATTACTCAGTAGAAGGAACCAACCATGAAGATTCTTTACTAGGGCGAGTTTTGTTAAGTAACACAATCGATTTTGATACAAAAATTCAATATGCTGATTTTTTGATCAAAAAAGTTGAAGATGGAAAAGATTTCAATTGGACATCTAAGTACAAGTCAAAATCTATGCTTCCCCTAACGATCTCTCAACTATCTCTTAGCCACAAAGAATTTGAGAAATTGATTTTGCACTGTAAAAATAAAGGAGTCGATATGAGCATATTCCAGAAAGACCTTAACGATGAAAACAAGATAGTAACCAGCACTTTATTGGCTAGTTTTACAGCCCCTGAAAGTACAGATCAATTTCTTGATTTTTATATAAACTCTTTAAACTCTAATGATTTATTGCAAAGACAATTTGGAGATGGTGTGGTGTATGAAAATTTGTATCATATTATACCTAAAGTTGGTAATAGTAATCATACTGACTTACGTATAAAAAAAGCATTTGCCGTTAAGCACAACGGAGACCTTGTTTTTGAACCTACTCGCTATGGTATTGCTAAACTAGGAGGCTATGATTATAGTCCAAGTACGGGTGAAAAATGTGAATTTATTGCCCATTGCCATAAAAGCTGATGGTAGCTCCATTTACATGAATGGCAATGCTTTGCCTTCAGGTTTTATAGACGCCATTGCAAAGTCGGACAATATGCATTTGTTTGCATGTGCAAAAGCTTTGCCAGTAAACGCCATTAAAGATGAAATTGAAAAAAATATATCAAAATCTCTAATAGCCTGTTGCTGTAGTGGAAAAATACTTCCTGAGGATTTGATGCTTAATAATGCATCCTATATTGGAAGTCAGGAGATTAGTAATAATGTATCATCATATTATTATACTAAGGAAGGGCTAGAAAAACTAGGAATAAGTTTGGAGGGAATTCGAGCGTCTGTTGTTAAAAAGAACATAGATGAATTTATGCCAGAAAAATTATCTGAGAGGGTAAGAAAAGAGTGTCCGCTAAACTTACAAGCAGATAAGCGTATTACGAGTACGAATATAAAAGACATCATTGATGTTATGATGAGCTCCATACCGTTAGATCACAAAGATTTAAAATCAGAAATTGAACAAACAGGACTATCCCAAGGGGTAGAGTTAGAAATTATTGACTTGGTTAACTCTTGTTTCAATAAAGGAGCCTCTTTTTCTGCAAAAGAAATTGGCAAAAAGGCAGCTGAGTTTATGATAAAACAAAAATCTATAGCGGATACAAATAGAAAACAAAGATTAGGAGGTGGTACTTCCGTAGCACCTACTAAAGAAGACCTGAGAAATTTACGTTTGAAATGTTTTGAAATTCCTGCTAATTATAAGCGGAAAATTCCTAAAGGCAGTTATATAGCAGAAGAAACTACTACTATTACTAATAATAATAGTAACAAAAAACAAAAGACTTCATAAAGGATTTAGTCAAAAAACGATAGAAAATTAGTTTCAACTAAAAGTGCTACTTACCATTGATGATTTTTCTAAACCCATCTTTAAATATAGGTTAGACTTCTTAAATAATCTTTTTCTGAAAAATGTAAGGTGCTATAAAACAGTTAAAAAAATAAATATCTTTTTTTATCATGTGCTTGGCAAAAGTTATTAAGAAATAGAATGTCTCTTATCCTATTGACAGTCATTTTTTTAAACGAGGAATCTTAAGGTTGCTTTTTTTAACATCCCAAACTTTACCCAATAAATCTTATATTCGTTGTATGAATATCTAGAGATATTCTGTAAAAAATTGAATATGAGCTGTACGAACTGTAGTTCGGGTAATGATAAATCAATCCCCAAAGGATGCAAAAGTAATGGAAACTGTGGCGATGTTAGCTGCGAAAAACTCGCTGTTTTCGACTGGCTTTCGAATATGAATAAAGTGGGTGCTGCTGCGCCCATAGGTATTGTAGAAATTCGATTTAAAAATGGTCGGAAGCACTTTTATAAAGTGCCAAAAGACATCAATGTTTCCATGGGCGAAACCGTAGCTGTTGAATGTAAATCGGGGCATGATATTGGTGCTGTTTCTTTAATGGGAGAGTTGGTAAAAACCCAATTAAAGAAGAAAAAAATTGACGTCAATAGTCCAGATATCTATAAAATATTCCGAAAAGCAACTCAAAGAGACATTGAAATCTGGCAAAAAGCAAGAGATCAAGAATACAATACACAACAAACAGGACGAAAAATTATAAGTCAGCTTGGTTTAAAAATGAAGCTTTCGGATGTTGAATATCAAGGAGATGGTAAGAAAGCTACTTTTTATTATACCGCGGAAGATCGTGTAGACTTTAGGCAATTGATACGTGAACTTGCCAGTGTTTTTAAAATAAGGGTAGAGATGAAACAAGTGGGTTTGCGCCAAGAGGCTTCAAGGCTTGGAGGTATTGGGTCTTGCGGAAGAGAACTTTGTTGCTCTACTTGGCTTACAGATCTTAGAAATGTAAGCACCAGTGCTGCTAGGTATCAACAATTATCATTGAATCCGCAAAAGTTAGCAGGACAATGTGGAAAGCTAAAATGCTGTCTGAATTTTGAGCTTGACACTTATTTAGATGCTCTTACCAATTTTCCGAATAATAGAACTACTTTAAAAACAACCAGTGGAGATGTTTTTTTCATTAAAACTGATATTTTTAAAGAGCTGATTTGGTGTTCTTACAAAAAATCACCTGAAAAATGGTACAAACTAGCACTTAAAGATGTGCAAGAAATTGTGGAGTTAAATAAACAAAATGAGCTGGCATCACCCCTCGAGGATTATGAAATAGAAGCTCCTGAAGCAGCTTCTAAAGAAGGTTTTGAAGATATGGTAGGTCAAGATAGTCTTACTCGTTTTGACACTCCAAAAAATGCAAGAAAGAGAAAGCCTACTGCCAGAAAAGCTTATTCACAAGCAAATAGAAGCAAGCAGGAAGACTCTAAAGCACCGCTGAAAAACAATACACATTCAAAAAAAACATCAACCAGTGCTGGGGAAGGTCAAAAAAATACCAAAGGCAATTCATCGACCAAGCCAAATAGGAATTCCACAAATAAAAACTTCAAACCTAGAAAACCTAAAGACAATCAATCGGACAATGGTTAGATTTTTCGTATTTATAACTTTATCATTATCAGTTATTTCATGCAATGAGGGAGAGATTTTCAACCAATATAAAAGCATTGAAGAACAACTTTGGGATAAAGAAAATACGGTTGAATTTAAGTTTGAAAATACAGATACTGTTTCAAGAAAAAACCTGTTTATAAATTTAAGAAATAACAATCAATACCCATTTAGAACTATTTTTTTGATTGGAAAGATTGAGTTTCCTGCTGGCAAGAATTTGATTGACACGCTAGAATATGCCATGACCAATGAGTATGGTGATTTTCTTGGCTCAGGAAGTACAAAAATCAAAGAGAACAAGCTTTTTTACAAAAAAGGTGTGTTGTTTGAAGAAAAAGGATCTTATAAATTTACCATTCGTCAGGCAACCAGAGCTATTGACGATATCCAAGGGTTGAAGCCACTAAAAGGAATCACTGCTGTTGGGATAAGTATAGAGAAAGAGTAATATGGATAAAAAACAAAAAAAAACACTCAACAACGATTACCGTAAATATGTAAAATATTTTTGGATCGCTTCCATCAGTTTTATATTTTCTATTGCGCTCTTATTTTTGCTCGCTTCTTGGAATGTTTTTGGAAAACTACCCAATTTTGAAGATTTAGAGAACCCTGAAGATAATTTTGCCTCTGAAGTGATTTCTAGTGATGGAAAAATTCTTGGAAAGTTTTTTATTGAAAACAGAACTCCAATTAGTTACAATAATTTACCAAAAGAATTGGTGAATGCAGTCGTTTCTACTGAAGATGAACGTTTTTACAACCACTCTGGAATTGATTACGAAGCTACGCTAAGAGCCGTTTTAAAATTTGGAACTGATGGTGGTGGAAGTACCATCACCCAGCAATTAGCAAAAATGCTTTTTCATGAGCGCGGACATAGAAACATTGCTGATCGAATATTACAAAAAGTAAAAGAATACATTATTGCGGTAAGGTTAGAACATCAATATACCAAACAAGAAATCATTGCCATGTATTTCAACGAGTATGATTTTTTGAATTTGGCAGTGGGTATTCGTTCGGCATCTAGCATATATTTTGGAAAAAAACCGAAACAACTTTCAATAGAGCAGTCTGCCATGTTGGTAGGAATGCTCAAAAATTCATCGTACTACAATCCATTGAGAGTTCCAGAAAGAGTAAAAAGAAGAAGAAATGTAGTTTTGCGTCAAATGCTGAAAAATAATTTCGTAACCGAAAAAGAAAAAGACTCTTTACAAAAGTTAGACCTCCAGCTTGATGTTCATAGGGAAAGTCATAGACATGGTATTGCTACTTATTTTAGAGAACAGCTTAGGGGCTACCTAAAAAAATGGATCAAAGAAAATCCAAAGTCAGATGGCACTAAGTATAATCTTCATAGAGATGGGCTAAAGATTTATGTAACTATTGATTCGAGAATGCAATTATATGCGGAAGAAGCTACCAAAGAACATATGAAAAACTTGCAACGTATTTTCTTTAAAGAACAACAAAAAAATTCTAAAGCACCATTTTATAACCTCACTAAAAGTCAAGTTGAAAAAACGATTTCTCAGGCTATGAAACGCTCTGAAAGATGGCGTATAATGAAGAAAAATGGAACTTTAGAAAAAGATATTGTCAACTCATTTTATGAGAAAAAAAACATGCGTGTGTTTTCTTGGAATGGAGAAAAAGATACTATAATGACTCCAAGAGACTCCATCAAATATTACAAGCATTTTCTAAGGGCTGGAATGCTTTCTGTAGATCCAAAAACAGGTTACATAAAAGCTTGGGTTGGCGGAATCAATTATAAACACTTTCAGTTTGATGCTATTGAACAGCAAAAAAGACAGGTTGGCTCTGTATTCAAACCATTTGTTTATGCAGCAGCCATCAATCAACTCAAATTATCGCCTTGCGAAAAATACTCAAACACCTTGTACACCATTCCAAAAGGAAAATATGGTATCAGCGAAAATTGGACTCCAAATAATTCAGGAGGCAGGTATGGAGGTGAGGTAACACTTAAAGATGCATTGGCAAGGTCGCTGAATGTGATTTCTGCAAGATTGATAGACATGGTAGGTCCACAAACCGTAGTAAGGTTGGCAAAAAGTTCTGGAATAGAATCTGAAATACCTCCTTACCCTTCTATTGCACTGGGTTCTGTTGATTTATCATTAATGGAAATGATTGGGGCTTATACAACTTTTGCCAACAAAGGGCTAAAAGTAGAGCCTATTTCATTACTTAAAATTGAGGATATGAAAGGTACTGTGCTAGAACAATTTGTTCCAGAAACAAAAGAAGTTTTGAGTGAAGAGTCATCCTATGTAATTACAAAATTGCTTGAAGGCGTTACCAAAAGCGGAACAGGAAGGAGATTGAGATCGGGAAATGCAAAATTTAAAGAAAATGTAGTAACTGGCTATCCATATAAATTTACCAACCCTATTGCAGGAAAAACAGGCACCACACAAAATCAGTCAGATGGATGGTTTATGGCGAGTGTTCCTAACTTAACTACGGGTGTTTGGGTAGGTGCAGAAGATAGATCTGTACATTTTAAATCTGGTACTTATGGGCAGGGAGCAGCTATGGCACTTCCTATTTGGGCTTTGTACCATAAAAAATTATATGCTGATGAGTCATTGAAAATCAGCCAAGAAAATTTTGAGAAGCCAGACAATCTAACCATAGAAATAGATTGCAATGACGATGAAGAAGAGTTTTTGGAGATGAATTTAGATCAGCAAATTGATTTTTGAGAAAAAAATAGGACTCCTAAATTCTCCGAAAAGTTACATGGTTTGAGTATACAATTTTAGAAATAGCTTTCGCTATCTCCAAATTCTCAACACTTGCCCAATATCCAAATGATTTGAATTTAAATTATTCAATTTCTTTAGCTCCCTTACACTTATGTTATTTCTTTTGGAGATTTCATAGAGCGTATCACCCTTTACAACACGGTAACTATTCTTATTAAGAATTCTTTTTTTAGCTATTGGTGCAGCTTTAAATTCCCTGCCCAATACATTATAGTCATACTGCTGAAGCTGATATTTTTCAATAATTGAAATTAGTTTTTTTGGATAAGTAGGATCGGTGGCGTAGCCTGCTTTGTTCAAGCCTTTTGCCCAACCTTTATAATTCGTTTGTTTCAGCTCAAACAAAGCGGCATAGCGCTTTCTTCCGTATAAAAACAAAGAGTGGTCCCTAAATGATTGTGATGGATCTTTGTATTTTCGAAAACACTCACCTTTCTTATCATCATCATGTCTTACTGATTGTCCTTCCCAACTGCTATGGCATTTGATTCCAAAATGATTGTTCGATCGGCTTGTAAGGTTTCCTTGTCCACTGCCAGATTCTAAAATTCCTTGAGCCAAAGTAATGCTTGCAGGTATTTTGTAGGATCTCATTTCAGTCATTGCCGTTGCTTTAAATCGATCTATATAAACCTCTGTAATAGTGAGGGGTTGGGCAATTGCTTTTGGCTCAAATACTTCAACGGAAGTTATTATTTCTTCCTGATTGTCATCTGACAAATTTTCTAAAACCGTTTCTCTTTTAATTTTTGCTAATTCTGCATGTTCCTTGGCATCAAAATGTTGATTGTTTTTTTCTGCTTCCAAAGCATTTTTTTTGGATTTGCAGCTAGATAGCAAAACAATGATTGTAAATCCTAAAATTAGTGTTTGTTTATTCATTATGAATTAATTAATGTCATTTTTTTCTTTTTTAATAGCTCATTCATTCCTGCAATTCCTTGCAAACCTCCGGTGTGTATTGCTAAAATCTTGGTATTTTTTGGGAAATGATTTTTCTTGATCAAATCAATGATTCGGAACATCATTTTACCCGTGTAAATTGTATCTAACTGAATATCAGTTTCTTCTTTAAATCGATTGATAAAATTAATTAAATCCTCATTTACTTTTCCATAGCCTCCAAAATGATCTTCAAAATACAGCTGCCAATTGGCAGATTTTTTCGTGAATCGTTTGATTTCTTCAATAATATTCGGTGCATTAACTGCAGCAAAACCAATTACATGTTGGTGTTTTTTAGAAGCATTAATAATTCCAGAAATTGTTCCTCCTGTACCTACCGAAACACAAATATAATCATACATTTGGTCGTTTTCATTCAAAATCTCTTCACAACCTTTCACTGCCAGTTCATTCGATCCACCTTCGGGAATCAAATAAAAGTTACCAAACGATTCTTGACAATGTGTTATGAAATCTTGGCTATCCTTGTTTTTATATGCTTCCCGAGACACAAAGTTTAATTCCATGCCATGTTCCGTAGCAAATTTTAAGGTGGGATTTAAAGGTTCGTTATTCATAATCTTTTTAGCCAATTCATCACCTCTTATAATTCCAATTGTTTTAAACCCAAAGGAATTTCCAGCATAAGCCACCGCTGCAATATGATTTGAATAAGCACCCCCAAAAGTGAGTAATGTGTTGTTTCCTAGTTCTTTTGCTTTTTCTAAATTGTAGGTTAGCTTTCGGTATTTATTTCCAGATATAAAAGGATGCAAAAAATCTTCCCTTTTCAAGTATAGATCGACACAGCTATCAACTATTTCTGAATAAAGAACTTTAGTTACTTTGCTATCTTTTGCTGTTAAGAACAATCGTCAATTTTTTCTGTAATGCTAGACCATTCTTCAACAACGGTATCTAAACGCTTTTTTAAATCAGTGTACTTTTCAAAAAAATTAGGATCTGAATTTAAGTTTGACTGATTTTCAAAAATAGAAGCATCCATTTCAGTGATTTCCTTTTCAAGCTTGGTGATTTCACTTTCAAGATTCTTACTTTTATTTTGAAGTCTTTTTAGTTCTTTGTTTTTTTGTTTTGCAACTTCGTGACTTTCATTTCCTTTTGTTTTTTTGTTTTTGCTAGAAACATCCTTTTTCTCAATAGCTCTTAAATTTTCAAGCTGTTGTTTTTCAAGAAAAAAATTGACATCACCAAGGTATTCTTTTACATTTTTATCTTTAAAATGGTACACTTTATTGGTCAATCCTTGCAAAAAATCACGGTCGTGAGAAACCAATATCAAGGCTCCTTCAAAATTTTGGAGTGCAGTTTTTAGCACTTTTTTTGAAGCAATGTCTAAATGATTGGTTGGTTCATCCATCACCAATACATTAAAAGGATTCAAAAGCATTTTGCAAAGCGCCAATCGATTTCTTTCTCCACCAGAAAGCACTTGCACTTTTTTCTCTACATCATCTGCCTTAAACAGAAAAGCACCAAGCATATCTCGTACTTTGGTTCTATTGGTTTTGTTTGCACTCTCTTCCATAATTTCGAGTACTGTGGCAGTTGGGTTTAAATAAGCAGCTTGGTTTTGAGCAAAATAACCGATTTGCACATTGTGTCCAAATTTTAGCTCTCCCTCAAATTCAATCTCTCCAACAATCATTTTTGCCAAAGTTGACTTTCCCTGACCATTTTTACCTACAAAAGCGATTTTGCTATTTCTAGGCATCAATAAATTTACGTTTTCTAAAATTTGTTTTGTTCCATATCGCTTGCCTAGTTTTGCCGCTTCAATCACTACTTTTCCTGGTTGAACAGATACTGGAAAACGCATATTCATTACTGAATTTTCTTGTTCATCAACTTCAATTCGCTCTACTTTGTCAAGTTTTTTAATCAAGGATTGTGCAAAGGATGCTTTGGAAGCTTTGTACCGAAACTTCTCGATCAACTGTTCGGTTCGTTTGATTTCTTTCCCTTGATTTTTTTGTGCTTGTAGTTGTTTTTCCTTGTAATCAGCTCTCAATTCCAAAAACTTGGAATAAGGCTTTGGATAATCAAATAATTTTCCAACAGAAATTTCGATGGTTCTGTTGGTTACATTGTCTAAAAACAGCTTATCGTGCGATACTAAAATCACCACGCCCTGATAGGTTTTTAAAAAGTTTTCGAGCCATACAATAGACTCGATATCCAGATGGTTTGTAGGCTCATCTAAAAGCAACAAATTATTTTCTTGCAATAATAATTTAGCAAGCTCAATTCTCATTCGCCATCCACCAGAAAATGTGTTGGTGAGCTTGTCAAAATCACGCCTTTCAAAACCCAATCCTAGCAATACATTTTCAGCTTTCCCTTCGTAGTTATAACCTCCAATTAGCTGGTATCTATTGCTAAGCTCATCTAGCTCATGCATCAATGCTTGGTAAATTTCGCTTTCGTAATCTTGTCTTTCGGCAAGTTGAGTGTTTACATGTTCAAGTTTTCGTTCGATTTGCTTGATTTCTGTAAAAGCGGTGTAAGCCTCCTGCAAAATGGTTCTTCCATCTTCAAAATCAATATCTTGTTTTAGAAAGCCAATGCGCTTTTCCTTCTCAAGTGCTAAACTTCCTTCTTCCAGCGGAATTTCTTTGGCAAGAATCTTTAACAGCGTAGATTTTCCTGCGCCATTTTTTCCTATCAGCCCTATTCTTTCCCCTTCGTTGAATCTAAAAGTTAATCCAGAAAAAAGTGTGGTCCCTCCAAAAGAGACGGCAATGTTGTGTGCGTTTAACATGAATTAGATTTTGCAATAATTTTTTATGCTATTGCAAAAATAGGTCATTGTTTAGATATTGAAAAAACACACACTCTAATTTTTATAGAAGATTTATAAATAATTGAATCAGCTAAGAAATTTTCTATACTAAAACGAGTATCATAGACTCTAATACCTATAATAATCAGGCTTAAAAGGTCCGTTACTATCTATACCAATATACGTAGCTTGTTCATCGCTCAACAATTCTAATTCTACACCAATTTTTTCTAGGTGTAATTTTGCTACCAATTCATCTAGTTTTTTTGGAAGCATATATACCTTGTTTTCGTAGTTGTTATTATTTTTCCAAAGCTCAATTTGTGCCAATACCTGATTGGTAAAAGAGTTGCTCATTACAAAGCTAGGGTGACCAGTAGCACAGCCTAGATTTACCAGCCTGCCTTCTGCAAGCACTATAATGTCATTGTCTTTAATTGTGTAAAGATCTACCTGAGGTTTGATTTGTTTTTTGGTATTTCCATGATGGTCGTTGAGCCATTTTATGTCTATCTCATTGTCAAAATGACCAATGTTACAAACGATTGTTTTGTCTTTCATCGCTTCAAAATATTCTTTGGTCACCACATCTTTGTTTCCTGTGGCAGTAATAATAATATCAGCATTGGCTATGATGTTGCTAAGCCTTTTTACCTCATACCCATCCATGGCAGCTTGCAACGCACAAATAGGGTCTATTTCTGTAATCGATACGATAGCGCCAGCACCTCTAAATGAAGCTGCAGTTCCTTTTCCTACATCGCCATAACCACACACCACTACTCTTTTTCCGGCAATCATTACATCAGTAGCTCTTCTAACGGCATCTACGGCACTTTCTCTGCAGCCATATTTGTTGTCAAACTTAGACTTGGTTACAGAATCATTTACATTGATGGCAGGAAATGGCAAGGTATTCATTTTCATGCGATTGTAAAGCCTGTGAACACCTGTGGTAGTTTCTTCGCTAAGCCCTTTGATGCCTGACTGCAGTTCGGGATAGTTATTTAAAACCATGTTTGTAAGGTCTCCGCCATCGTCTAAAATCAGGTTTAGTGGTTTTTTATCTTCACCAAAAAAAAGTGTTTGTTCTATACACCAATTAAATTCCTCTTCGGTCATTCCCTTCCAAGCATAAACTGGGATGTCTTTGGCTGCAATCGCTGCTGCTGCATGGTCTTGGGTAGAAAAAATATTACAAGAACTCCAGCTTACCTCAGCGCCAAGATCAATAAGCGTTTCAATGAGTACCGCAGTCTGAATGGTCATGTGCAAACAACCCGCAATTCTAGCGCCAGCAAGGGGTTTTTGATCGCTGTACATTTTTCTAAGTGACATTAGACCAGGCATTTCTGCCTCTGCAAGCGTTATTTCATTGCGTCCCCATTCTGCCAAACTCAAATCTTTTACCTTAAATTTAGTGCTTATTACTTCTGATGTACTCATTGTTTACTTATATTTATAGTTCATTTTACTACTTCAGTAGCTAAAGGTATGAAATACTGATTGGATTGCTATGCCCATTTTTAAGATAATTAACTATAATAATACGCTTGTTTATATTTGGAAAATAACAGCGCAGTCAAACAGCGTTTTAGATCTTAATTTATCTGAAGACAGCCTTCGTAAGTACGAAAGTTTTAAGAGCGAGCAGCAAAAAATAAGCTTTTTAAGCATCCAAAAACTATTAAACATTGCTGGCTTTAGCGACCAGGATTTGTATTATTTAGCCTCTGGAAAACCATGTCTTACAGATGGCACACAACTTTCGATTTCTCATGCTATGGGGTATTCAGCGATTGTAATTAGTGAGCGTAGGGTAGGGGTTGATGTTGAAAAATTCAGGCCTCAGTTGTTTAAAATAAAGAATAAATTTTTGAATAAATATGAAATTCATTGGTTGTTAGGAAAAGAAAGTTTAGAAATGCTAACCATACTGTGGTGTTGTAAAGAATCACTCTACAAAATATACCCACACAAGGGTTTGTCTTTAAAAGAGATAAACATCAAGCCTTTTGAGGTAAGAGATGGCGTAATTACCGGCGAAATATTAAAAGAAGGATGGCATCAGTCCTATAAAATATATGTTGAGTGGCTAGACGATCATGTGCTTGTTTATGCTATTGAATTCGAAGGTTAAGATTTTTTTCAATGAATTCATTTTAAATACTTTAAAATTATTACTACACCTTTAAATAGCCCTTTTTTTACGGCGGATTTTACAGATTTTCCAGTCGGTTTTATTGGCTAAATTAGGGTACTAAATATGTAGAAAAAATGACAGAAAAAACAGTGGAGTTAGACGATTATTTAAAACATCATTACGTGCATAGAAGCAATTGGTTGAGAGCCGCTGTGCTTGGAGCCAATGATGGAATTTTATCAACTGCGAGTATTGCAATTGGAGTTGCTGCAGCAACTGACTTGAGAGATCCTGTTATTTTAGCAACATTGGCAGGTCTAGTTGCAGGTGCTTTATCAATGGCTGCTGGAGAATATGTTTCGGTAAGTTCACAAACAGATGTAGAAAATGCTGATATTGAGAGAGAAAAGATTGAATTGAAAGAAATGCCTGAACTTGAATTACAGCTTTTAGCAAAGATTTATGAAAAAAGAGGTCTAAAAAAAGCCACTGCATTAACAGTAGCAAAAGAATTAACAGAACACGATGCATTGGGTGCCCATATTAGAGACGAATTAGGAATTAATGAAATTAGCCAGGCCAAACCTATACAAGCTGCACTTACATCTGGTGCCGCATTTACAGTAGGGGGGTTGCTTCCATTTTTTGTTACCCTCTTTTTACCTTTAAAAAGTTTAGAATATTCACTTTACGTATCCGCTCTATTTTTTCTGATAATTTTAGGTGCATTTGCAGCCAAAGCTGGCGGTTCAAGTATCTCAAAAGCAGTTATTAGAATTACATTTTGGGGAACTGTTGCTATGGGGATCACTGCTTTGGTGAGTCATTTATTTAATTTGAATATTGGCTAAAAAACACACACTATAAATAATACCAATTTGACTATCAAAATTATTAGCCTAACATCATCATACAGTCTATAAAATCTGTGAGCATATGGAATAATAATCCTATCCCGATGATATTGAATGGTTTGCGAAAAAAGAGCAGGATTAAATATACGATCATTGCATAGTAGGTATGCAATAGATGAAAATTTACACTACACCTATTTGCTTGAAAAATAGGGTTGGCAACCAAATGATCTAGATCTACCAACATGGTAGCCAGCAATATCAAATAGACTTTTTTCCAATCTTTTCTAAAAAATCCGTAAGCAATAAAAAATGGAAAGCCTAGGTGTAAAAAGTAGTGTATAAATGTCTGCATAGCCTATACACGGTATTGTGTAAAATTTCAATGTTTTATTTTTTTTTCCAATAAATCGTATTACTTTGTTAAGTCCGTTATGAAAATTTCCTTCTTGCAATGCTACTTCAACTTCCTCTAGTTTTATGATTTCAAAACCTGGAAAATCATTTTTTAATAATTTTTATTTCAGAGGAATATTATAATATCTTTTGACATTGCTGTTTTTTTTAATTTTAGAAAGTAACTTTCATAATATTTAAATGAAAAATGTGATATAATTGTTGTAATTATTACAGTTAAATTTATTATAATTATATCTGTAGTATTTTGAAAGTCAAATTCAGAAATTATTTTTAAATACAATAACCCTACCAGTTGAATAATAATAGCGTGGTACATATAAATACCATATGAGATTTTTCCAAGATAATTCATCGTTTTATTCTGAAGTGCTTTAATCGGTTTTATTGCTAAAATAGAAATTGAAAATCCAAATAAAATGAAACTAAAAAGATTATAAAAAAAAGAATTAAAATTATTTTTGAAAATGGTTGTTGTAAAATATATAATAAATATTAATAGTATTGGATATCGTAATTTCTTAATGAAAGTTTGAAAAAAAATATGGTCAAATAAAATAGCGCATAAACCTCCAAACGAAAAGTAAAAAAACAGCATATTATATTTTTTGAGGAAGTCTAAATATTCTGAAAAATACATTAAAAAATAAATGAATGTAAAAATGACTAAAAATAATATTATTCTTTTTAAGGGTAATATTAGAAATAATGGTGCTATAAATAAATAGAACTGCTCTTCAATACCAATTGACCATAAAACTTCAAATATCCCTCCAGGAGAATATATCATAAATATATTTGGAAAAAATGTTATAGATAATAATAATCCGGATAAAAAGTTATAATTATTTTCAAATTCAAAACCGAAAAAAGTTAAAATAAAACGATAATACAAAAAGCCAAAAGCTAAAACTAAATAGTAGAGAGGGAAAATACGTAATATTCGTCTTAAATAGAATTTCCTTAAGTTAATTGAATTTGTGTGCTTTTTTTCATCATAGAGTTGCTTAATAATTAAAAAATCCACTTAATGAAAAAAACATACATACTGCTTCTGTTTCTTTATTAAAAATTGCTAAATCATTAAAAAAGGGAAAATCTCTATTTTCACTAAATTGAGCAATATGATAAACAACTACCAATAAAGCTAAAATGAAACGAATTGGGGTTAAATTTGGAATATGTTGTGGTTTATTTAAATTATCCATTCTATTTCATTTTCGAAATTAATAAGGATCCACATCCAGCGTAATTTTCACAACCCTATAATCTTTGATAGTTTGGAAAGTACCCACTATTTTTTGAAGGCTTTTTTTAGCTTCTTTCATTGATTGCGTAGCGGGGATTTTCAGCGTTATATTTCTGATATAATTATTTCTAACCCTTGAAACAAAGGGTATTGAAGGTCCTAACACAAAGTTGCCAAACGTATTTTTCATGGCTTTTCCCAGCCAATTTGCTGCATTGTCTAGTACGTAGGCATTTTTGAATTGCAGCGTAATTTTTACCATCCTACAATATGGAGGATATAAAAAGTCTAAGCGTTCAGCAAGTTGCTCATCAAACATTTCTTGGTAATTATTTTCAGCTACCTGCTTTAATATTTGATGATTTGGATTGAATGACTGGATAGCTACCTGCCCTTGTTCTGCTGCTCTTCCAGACCTTCCTGCTACTTGTGTAATAAGCTGATAACCTCTTTCAAATGCTCTAAAATCAGGGAAATTTAGTAGGCTGTCAGCATTCAAAACACCTACCAATGCTACATTTGAAAAATCTAAGCCTTTTGCCAACATTTGTGTACCCACCAAAATATCAATTTCTTCTGCCTTAAAAAGACTGATGATCTTCTGATAACCGTGCTTTGCCCTGGTGGTGTCAAAATCCATTCTTCCTACTTTTGTGTCAGGAAAAAGTGATTGTACTTCCACTTCAATTTGCTCCGTTCCAAAACCTTTGGTATTCAGTTCTTTGCTTCCGCATGCGGGGCATAATTTTGGCACAGCCTGTCTATGTCCGCAGTAATGACACTGAAGATTTTTTGAAAAATTATGATAAGTAAGGCTTACATCGCAGTTTTGGCACTGGGTAGTTGTTCCGCAGGTATGGCATTCAAGAACAGGTGCATATCCTCTTCTGTTTTGAAAAAGAATCACCTGCTTCTTTACATCTAAGGTGTGCTGAATCATCGCAATCATTTCATCGGAGAAATGACCTTTCATCAGCTTTTTTTTATGCTTGATTTTTAGGTTGATGAGTTTGATTTCAGGAAGCGGAACTTTATTAAATCTTTCGTTTATAGCAACATATCCATATTTATTATTTTTAGCATTCTGAAAAGATTCGATGCTTGGCGTTGCAGAGCCTAAAAGCACTTTGGCACCATGAATATTTGCCAAGACAATAGAGGCATCACGAGCATGATACCTAGGCGCAGGATTGAATTGCTTGTAAGAGGTTTCGTGCTCTTCATCAACAATGATCAAACCCAAATTTGAGAAAGGTAGATTCATGGCAGACCTAGCTCCTAGAACAAGTTGTGCTTTTTCTCGATTTTCCAATACATTGTTCCACACTTCTGTACGCTCATTTAAATTGTATTTTGAATGAAATACAGACAAATATTTACCCAAGCAACTTTGTAGCTTTTCAATGATTTGAGTAGTAAGTGCAATTTCTGGAAGCAAATACAACACTTGTTTCCCCTCGTCTAAGTATTTTTTTATTAGGTAAATGTAAATGAGTGTCTTACCACTTCCTGTAATTCCATGCAGCAAACAGGTTTGTTTAGCGTCAAATGACGTTAGAATTTCCTCGAATGCGGTATCCTGAGTTTTTGTAAACGTTTGAAAGTTTCCTTTAAGCTGATGATTGTTAAAATTTAATCGATCGTTTTGAATAAAGTAATACGCCATGATTTCTTTATCCACCAATGATTTTAAGATGCTAGGTGAGACTTTTGAAGCTTCTAAAAGCTGCGAGGCCTTGATGGGTTTTTTCTTCGCTTTTAATTGAAAATAAGAAAGGATGAGTTCTTGTTGCTTTTTTGCTCTTTTGGTAATTTCCAGCAATTCTTGAAGCTTAGTTGGAGATTCCCAATGAGTAGTCAGTTGCACATATTTTACAAGCTTGGGACGGTATTGCTCGTAGATTTCTTCCTTTTGGTGAATGGCTTTTTTTTCAATCAACCCTCGCAACAACGGAATTAGTTTTTTTTTATCAATGAATTTAGAGATTTCCTTGATGGTAATTTGCGGTTTCTTCTGAAGCGCTTCTATAATTTTTAATTCATCGTGATTTAAAGATGAAAAATCTGTGAAATTAGTTACAAATAGAATGGTTGTTTCACTTTCTAGCAAAAAAGAGGAGGGAAGTGCCGACCGTAAAACTTCGCCCAAAGAAGCCATATAGTATCCCGAAATCCATTCCCAGTGTACAATTTGCTGAAGCGTAACAACAGGTTCCTCATCAAGTATTTGATGGATTTCCTTGGCATCGTAAGCAGTAGGTGGTCGCTGGTGTACTTCACGCACCAAAGCTGTGTAAATTCTTGATTTTCCGAATTCTACTGCAACCCTCATTCCTGTTTTTAAATAACCTGCTTCAGCCTCGGTTATTTTATAGGTAAATAGGTTTGGAATGTTTAGCGGAATGATTACATCTATAAAGTGTCTCATAATACTATGATTTGATGTAAAAAAAAGATCGTAGATTCTGATGATGAACCAACGAAGTAACTATTTTTGTCAAAATTTCTTTGCCATAGTGTTACTCATTAAAGTAATTATGGAGTAAAAAAAAACATTGAAAACCAGTTTTTACTTGATTTTCAATGTTTTTTATTTTGTATAGCTCAACTTTAAATATGCGGCGTATCAGGATTTTTCATTCCCATGATGTGGTAACCACCATCTAAGTAAAGTACTTCACCAGTAACACCAGAAGACATATTGCTGAGTAGGTACAATGCAGTTTTACCATTGTCTTCTATGGTTACATTGTATCTTAAAGGAGAATTCAATTCATTGTATCTCAGCATTAAATTAAACCCTTCAATGCCACTTGCTGCAAGTGTTCTGATTGGTCCAGAAGAAATAGCATTTACCCTTATTTTTTCAGCACCAAGATCCAATGCAAGGTATCTTACACTTGCCTCTAAACCTGCTTTTGCTACCCCCATTATATTGTAATTTGGCATGGCTCTTTCGCTTCCTAGGTGAGTGAGCGCTACAATGCTTCCGCCATCTTCAGATTTGTTTAGGAGTGGTCTGGCATACTTTGCTATAGAAATCAATGAAAAGCAAGAAATAGTCATGGTGTTTTGGAAGTTGCTGTGGGTGGTGTTTGAAAAACGACCTCTCAGTTCATTCTTATCGGAAAAAGCCACTGCATGAAGCATAAAATCCAACACTCCCCATTCAGACCCTATAAATTCAAATACTCTTTTTACAGATTCTTCGTCTGCAACATCGCACTCAATTGTTTTAGCGTTTAGTTTCTCAGCTAAGGGTAATACTCTTTTTTTCATTATAGGGTGGTAAGCAATGCATAGCTCTGCACCTTCAGCAACACATGCTTGTGCAACTCCCCATGAAATGCAACGATCGTTTGAAAGACCAACAAGTAGTCCTTTTTTACCTTTTAATAACATATTTAAAACAGTTTTTTAATTTCTTAATAACAAATACTTTTAAAATTGCAAACAATCATTTCGTTAGCAATTAAAAAGCGTCGCTTATTATATTCTTTTTTTTGATCTTTTATTAAAAAGGATATTTATATAAACCTGACAAAAGTAAACAAAACAAAAGAATTATCCGAAAGTCTATTTTTTAGAAAAAAGGATGGTCAAAAAAGCTAGTGAACAATTGTATTATTTACTACTGATTTCATTGGCTAAATACATGACGAAAACTGAAAGACACCTATTTTTTTATTTTCGCACAAATACATGACCGCTGTGTAATACTACACAAAAACAGTCATTACCAAAAGTATTAGTTTTTATAAATGATCTTGATTCCTTACGTTTTTTTTCTATTAGATTTCATTGATTTAAAGCATGTTGCTATCTGCCATCCTTCTTGCTAATACGTTAATATTTTTTTAGTCTCAATAAAACTTACAATGATTAGAAAGTTTGTTTTTTCAAAAAAATCTTAAACGATTGATTTTCAGTTTTTCTTGAACGCTGTACTCCTGTTAAGGGAGTAGAATGTAGTAAAATATAGTTTCAAATTTTTTTGTTATATATTAAGCTAATTGGTGTATGATCAAATAGCTTCTTCGATTTTGTGTTGTAAACTACAAAAAGGTCTAAAAAACTACTGATTTATAGATTCTATAACCGTTGGCTTTACCTCTTTTTTCGAGTTTTTATTTAGAAAAATAAGCATTGCTGCGCCAATAGTAATAGCAGCATCTGCAATATTAAATATTGCATTGAAAAAAGTAAAATAGGAACCTCCTTTAAAAGGAATCCAATCGGGTAATGTTCCTTGCCATATTGGGAAATAAAACATATCCACTACTTTTCCAAAAAATAAATTTCCGTAGGGTTTTTCGTGAAATAAAGTAGCTATTTGATCGGTTGTTGATTCGTTGAAAATCAAACCATAAAACATAGAGTCGATCACATTTCCAACAGCACCACCTAAAATTAATGAAATTGATAAAAGAAATAGCGGATGAAGATTTTTTTTGACAGATGAATATAGCCACCAACTAAGCACAAAAATGGCTATGATTCTAAAAATAGTAAGAAATAGCTTGCCAGTATCTCCTCCAAACTCGGTACCCCAAGCCATTCCATTGTTTTCTATAAAATAGACTCGAAACCAGTTAAATACTTTCAACTCTTCACCATACGAAAAATTGGTTTTAACATATATTTTACTGAGTTGATCTATCAGTATTACCAGGAAAACAGTAAAAATTGATTTTTTCAAGTTTGAAATCTTAAGTACTTAAAAATGATTTTTTTTACGATTTTTAAAAACATTAGTTAAAGAGAATCTATTAACTAGCATTTTCCGATAGTTGGTTTTTCCCTTCCACACTTAGCGTGGCATGAGGAACAAGCCTTAATCTCTCTTTTGGTATCAATTCCCCTGTAACCCTACAAACACCATAAGATTTGTTTTCAATTCTCAGAAGCGCATGTTTAAGATCACGAATAAATTTTTCTAATCGTATGGCTAGTTGAGAATTTGCTTCTTTAGACATGGATTCGCTACCATCTTCAAAGGGTTTGAAACTTGGCGAGGTGTCTTCTGTGCGATTGTCACCATCATTCATAAAAATACCTTTTAGTAAATCTAAATCCTTACTTGCAGTCGCTATTTTTTCATTAATAATACCTCTAAACTCTTCGAGTTCTGTGTTGGTATATTTTATTCTTTCACTCATTTTATATTATATTTTTTGAATTGCTATGTTTGTTACTACATCATCAAAAGAGATTTGTGTGCTGTTTTCTAATTTATCTTCAAACACCAAATCATCCGTTAAAGTTTCATTTTTTATATACTGCTCATTTGCTAAAATTGATGGCGCTAATATATCATCTTTTTCCACAAAAAGTCTTATTCGATCACTTACTTTTAATCCTTTTTCTTTTCTTAAGTTCTGAATTCGATTTACCAGTTCCCTAGCGTTTCCTTCTTTTTGCAAATCTTCTGTAATGGTTATATCTAGTGCTACAGTTATTCCTGCCTGACTAGAAACAAGCCAACCTTCTATGTCTTTAAATGCTATTTCAACTTCATTTAGCATTAAGTCTATGGTTTTTCCATTTAAATTAATTGCTATAAAACCTTTCTTTTCTATAGTTGCAATGTCTGTTTGGGTAAACTCGCTTACAGTTTTGTTTACCACACCCATTTCTTTGCCGTATTTAGGTCCTAACACTTTGAAATTAGGTTTGATGTTTTTTACCAAAAATGCGGCATCGTCCTTTAATATAGTTACCTCTTTTACATTTACCTCTGATTTAATCAAATCTTCAACTGCTAAAATTGCCTCTTTTTCGGCATCATTCATCACAGGAATCATCACTCTTTGCAGTGGCTGACGAACTTTGATGCTTTCTTTTTTTCTGAGCGAAAGAAGCATGGAGCAAATTTTTTGTGCTCTTTGCATTTTTTCTTCTAGCTTTTTGTCAATAAAAGCTTCGTCGTAAATTGGAAAATCTGATAGATGTACTGATTTAAAGGCTTCTTTTTGTGTTATGTTATTTAAATCTTGATATAAATGATCCATAAAAAAAGGAGCAATTGGAGAAGCCAACTTAGAAATTGTAATCATACAATTGTACAAAGTTTGGTAAGCAGCAATTTTATCTTTGCCATAAGTTCCTTTCCAGAATCTTCTTCTGCTTAATCGAACAAACCAATTGCTTAGGTACTCATCTGTAAATTCTTGAATTGCCCTTGCTGCTTTTGTAGGTTCGTAATCTTCAAAAGAGTTGCCTACACATTTAATTAAGGAGTTGAGTTCTGAAAGAATCCACCGATCGATTTCAGGACGTTCGTTGATGTTTACTTCTTCTTCGGAATAATTAAACTGGTCTAAATTGGCATACAGTGCTAAAAAAGAATAGGTGTTGTGAAGTGTTCCAAAGAACTTTCTTCTAACTTCATCAATTCCTTCAATATCAAATTTTAAATTTTCCCAAGGGTTTGCATTTGCAAGCATGTACCACCTTGTTGGGTCAGCACCATAATGTTCGATTGTTTTAAAAGGATCGACTACATTTCCAACACTTTTAGACATTTTTTTGCCATTCTTGTCCATCAATAGGCCATTAGATAATACATTTTTATAGGCAACACTATCAAATACAATAGTTGAGATTACATGCAGCGTGTAAAACCATCCTCTTGTTTGGTCTACCCCTTCTGAAATAAAGTCTGCAGGATATTTTTTTTGTTCATCTATGGTTTCTTTATTTTCAAAAGGATAATGCAATTGTGCATAAGGCATAGATCCTGAATCAAACCAAACATCAATTAGGTCTGGTTCTCGCTTCATTGGCGCACCACTTTCAGAAACCAATACAATTTGATCTACAACGTCTTTGTGAAGATCAATTTTCTGGTAATTTTCTTCACTCATATTCCCTACCTCAAAGTCTTCAAACACTTCTTTTTTCATAAACCCAGCAGTCACTGATTTCTTAATTTCTTGCTTGAGTTCAGCCATAGAACCAATGATGATCTCTTCTGTGCCTTCTACATTTCTCCAAATAGGAAGTGGAATTCCCCAAAATCTTGACCGCGATAAATTCCAGTCGTTTGCATTTTTCAGCCAATTGCCAAACCTGCCTTCTCCTGTAGATGCTGGCTTCCAGTTAATGGTTTTGTTGAGCTCAAACATACGGTCGCGCACCTCAGTAACTTTTACAAACCAAGAGTCTAAAGGGTAATAGAGTATCGGTTTATTCGTTCTCCAGCAATGAGGATAGGAGTGCTGGTATTTTTCTACATGAAAAGCCTTGTTTTTTTCTTTTAGCGAAATGGCAATTTCTACATCTACTGACTTTTTAGGTTCCTGACCCGATTCGTAGTATTCATTTTTCACATATTTGCCAGCAAGATTCCCCATCTGAAGCGTGAATCTCCCTTGAAGATCTACCAATGGCATAGGGTTTCCCTTATCATCGAGCACTAACATTGGCGGCACTTCTGGGCTGGCTTCTTTGGCAGCTTTCGCATCATCTGCGCCAAAAGTTGGGGCAATGTGCACGATACCTGTTCCATCTTCTGTGGTTACAAAGTCTCCTGCAATTACCCTAAAGGCATTTTCTGGATGCTCATATGGCAATGCAAAATCCATTAATTGCTCATACTTGCAATCAACTAGATCTTTTCCTTTGAATTCAGTATTTATAAAATAAGGTATTTTTTTATCATCTTTTTTAAAAGATGCCAATTCACTTTTTTCATTTACGCACAAGTACTTTTTTTTGAATTGTTTCTCAATCAAAGATTTGGCTAAAATTACATTGATAGGTTCAAAAGTATATTGATTATAAGTAGCTACCATTACATAGTCTATATGATCCCCAACAGCAAGTGCTGTATTTGAAGGTAGGGTCCATGGAGTGGTGGTCCATGCTAAAAAGAAAATAGCTCCTTCAAAAGTTTTTAAGTGATTTGGAAGAGTTTCTTTTTTTGCTCTGAACTGTGCAACTACCGTTGTGTCAGAAACATCTTTGTAGGTTCCAGGTTGATTGAGTTCATGGGAGCTTAGCCCTGTACCAGCTTTTGGAGAATATGGTTGTATGGTATACCCTTTGTAAAGTAATTTTTTATTGTAAATCTGTTTGAGTAGCCACCATACACTTTCCATGTATTTAGGTTGATAAGTAATATATGGATGCTCCATGTCTACCCAGTAGCCCAATTTTTTGGTAACGTCATTAAATGCTTGTGTGTATCTCATCACAGACTCCCTACATGCTTGGTTGTATTCTTCTACGCTTAGGGTTTTACCAATGTCTTCTTTGGTAATTCCTTTTTCTTTTTCTACACCCAACTCTACGGGTAATCCGTGGGTGTCCCAACCTGCTTTTCTTTCTACTTGATAGCCTTTGAGTGTTTTGTACCTGCAAAACACATCTTTAATTGTTCTCCCCAAAAGGTGATGAATGCCAGGAGCTCCATTTGCAGAAGGCGGACCTTCGTAAAATACAAAAGGCTTATTGTTAGCTCTTGAAGAAATACTTTCTTTAAAAATTTGAGACTCCTCCCAAAATTTGAGTATTTCTGTAGATATTTTTTGGAGGTTTAACCCTTTATATTCGTTGAATTTTTTAGTCATGTTCTCTTTTTTATCTAAAATATCATACAAAAATACATTTTTTAAAAACAGTAAAAAAAATCTCTATGTGTTTATGAGATAGTTGCTTATCTAAGGGTAATTTTTAAATTTAAGAAGAAGAGAATTAGATGATTTTTTTTGAAAATTTTGCAAAAAAAAAAAGATTCTCTAGGTAGAGAATCTTTTTTAAATAGTATTGTTTCAACTAAAAAACAATAACCAACTAACCAAACTTTATTTTAAATTTTCTGTTTCTAGAAGAAATAGAAAACAACTAATTCATTATTACACTGCAAATGTAAAAAATAAAATTGAAAAACAAAATGTTTGACTACAAAAAAACAAAAAAAAATATATTGATGGGCGTTTGTTGTTTTTTTGATTGATTATTTAATATTAAGTATCTATATTTGAGTTTTTTGTTTCACATTTTTTGTTTCAAACGATTTGAGTTAAATTTCCCAAACGTTTAGAATACCCTTGTAGTTTACAAACATTAAGATGTTGAAGCGATGATTGTAGATAGATTTAAAATGATTTGATTATGCAAACACATCCTGCAGAAATTCTAAGAAAAGCTTTTTTGAAAGAGCTTGGCAAGACCTATGATAATATCCCGGTTAGAGATTTGCCAGTACGACTTGGCTTAAAAGGATTATTGGGTGCTGAAACAATAAGAAAAGCATTTCAGGTGGTAGAACCCATTACTGTTTCGGATGAAAACTATATCACTATTGCAAGATCAATCAATGCAGATGTGAATTCTGTATTGATGTCAGCAGTTTGGTGGAGGTTACCGAGAGGGAATAGAAAACATATTTACCTATCGGAAATACCACCAGAAAAAATTGAAAAAGGCTTTGGTCTAAAAAATTATATAGCATTGTCTAAATTGATAGAAAATTTAGAAATCGCTAGAGGAAACAATATTCATCACCCTAAAGGACTTAATAAATGGTTTCTTTCCGAATCTAAAGATGAAGTTTTTTCGATCATGCATGAAACGCTGGTATATAATTATTATACTGAAAATGAGGTTTTTAATTATGAAGAAGCAGCACTGATAAAACAGGAAATGGATTTAGCTACCTCTAAAGAGGGGCTTGATAAAAGCATTCAGAAAGTGCTCATTCACACAACAAAGAAAATTGGCAAGGAGGTTGATAGCTATTTAAAACAAAACTCAATACACGAGTTTCGTTTTACTTCTTATTTTGATAAGATATTTGATGCCAAGAAGTTAATCAAATACTTAGATAGTGAAGTAAGCAGGATTTTATCTGCAAGTGCATACGTGCCTAACAGAGGAGATATACTAGAACTAGGGAAAACACCTTTGTTTAATGTCGAGAATTTATATAAAGAAATTGCGGAAACGTATATTCCTAGTAAAAGGTTGATACTGATTTCAGGTAGCTATGGGGCAGGAAAAACATTGACTGCAGCAGTTTCTGTGCTTTATTATTTAAACTGCCTCATTAATAATGTTGAAAGTAACAAAGACTGGCAATTAAAAATACCATTGCTAATTGAGCTTAGAAATGAGTATAATCCTAACATTATACAATTATGCCAACAAACGATCAGCAGAATTATCAAAAGAGAGATTAACCATGATGTAATTGTAAAGCTCATTTCATTTGGCTTTATTATACCAATAATAGATGGTATTGATGAATTAGCAGCAAATGGGAATAGAGATTTTGTGAATCACTTTAAAATCAGCATCAAACAATTGCTGAGTACGCTAAAGCAAGATCCTAAATCTAGAGCAACCATTATACTATCTACTAGAGAAAATTTATTTCAAGTATCTCCAGAAAAAAACATTGTCAATTCACTATCCGATTGGTTGTGGAATATTGAACCTGATTCTGTTACTATTAGAATTTCAAATTTCTCGGAAAAAGAAATTACAAATTATCAGTCAAGTTTTTTTGATGATACAGAAAATATTGGATCGCATACAATTGATATTGGTATTGATGATAAAAAGAAATCTAGCTTTAAAATTCTATCCAATAATTATATTTCAAATATTCCCGAAGACAAAGACCCTGAGTTATTTCAAAAAGTATTGGGCGAAAATAAAATATTGTCAAGACCTTTATTTCTGTACTACTCTCTAAAAATTGATAAAAATATCCAGAGTAAAGCAGTGTTCTTTCACAGTTTAAATCGTGAATATTTTATGCGAGAGTGGGGGAAAAGAGAGAATATTAAAAAAAATCAAGGTTTAATTCATGTTGTTTTAGAAAAAATGGCATGGATAGCGCAAACCAGTTCTAGTGGATACATATCTAGTAAAAAGTACAGTAATACAATTAGTGATAAACTGTACAACAGTGCTGTAGAATTTGTTTCTTTTAAAAATGAATTACAACTTCTTGGGGTAATTATTGCAGAAAATGAACAAAATGAGCAAGTATGGAAATTTGAATTTAGCGAATTCAAGAAGTACTATTTTTATAGGTATATTTTAAGAAAAATTCTTATTTCCAAGAATATCAATGATTTTTTTGAATTTTGTTTGTGTAATTTTGATTTAGATGACATCAGTTATGTAGTTGAATTACTTAAAACAGATGTGTTAGATGAGTTTTTAGAAAACGCTACAATTGATTTTACAAATATCAAGAAATTCATTAGCTCATCAGTCATCACTGCCGTTAATGAAAATCCAAAATTACCATACAGCAATTCAAATAGTTATTTCGAGAGGTTGCAAATACCTTTTGGAGGCTTTGAAAATATAGGGAGTATTCTTTCTATATTAATATCTATAGCAGCAAACAACAACAAGTTGGGTTTTGTGTTTAAAATAGATAACGAAATGCATCGTACAATTGTCAAATTTTTTGATTTCAGACATTTAAAACCCGTATGTGTATTTGAAAAAATTGATTTTATTGGAGTACCATTCGATTTTTCATATTTATACAACACTAAATTTGTCGACTGCACATTTGATTATTGTTCTTTCTTATCTGTTGAAAGTTCAGAAGATACTTTTGATGAAAGTTGTTCATTTACAAACATATTTGGCGAAGCACCAAATTCGACAACAGAAGTACGTTCTTTTAAAGAGTTAATTAAGTATGCTGATACTTCCATGACATTTATCAACACTAAAGAAAGTAACTCAGAGAATATCAGTCCTTTTCTTATAGATAATATGCCAGCTAAAAAAAGTGACTATTTAGAATTTTATAAAAAAAATTCTGATTGGCACCCAGACAATATTCGAAATCTTACAGGACTAGACTATTTTCTTTACGAGTGGAATGAAGAAGAGGTTAAAACAAGTGATGATGTTTTGGTTTATGTTAATTTTGAGGCGAGTGCTGCTTTTGCCAAATGGAATGGCAAAAGATTACCAACCAATCATGAGTGGGATTTAATCAAAGAGAATTTTTCTGAAAAAAATAGTGTTGATGAAATCTTGCATTGGATTTTAGATACAGATATTCATAAAGATAGTGATGGTATGTTAGATCCACTAAATCTAGAAAACTCGTTAAATAAAGACCCAGAGCATATTGGTAGAGGTAAGGTGCTAGAGCGGAATAATGAGGAAAAAGACTTTACTAAAGTTCCAGCAAAAAACACCAATGTTGATTTCGGATTCAGGTGCGTTCTTCCTGTTGTATGGCTTTTGCCAATTATTGCAAATGCTGAACTATCCTCAAACTAGTTAGCTTTTCGGGAAAATTTTAGAGTACTTTTTTTCTTTACAAAAGGTAATTTTTTTTAGCTTAATTGATTTTTTTTATTGAAAATAAACGGAGAAAAGGATCATGAAAATCATCCTGAATACATCATTTACAGAGAAAACTTTTTTATAAAAGTCTTCTCTGTAAATGATAACTTATTTTGAGGAATTCTTTTTGCTGATAAATACCTGTTTTGTTTATGTTGGTGTTTTTTTTGAAAAAGATATACATCATATAAAGAAAATAAATACATCAAAAACAATTGATTATAAATTAGTTGATTTTTATTAGCTGTCCTAAACAGCACGTAAAATTTACAGAAATGTCTTCATTTTAATAAAAAAACATATTTTTACGCCTATAAAAAGTTCATTTAGAATTTTATTTAGCAGCTTATTAGCCATCATAGAAAATCATAAGCTACTTATACTTGAATGTAAGATGAACAATTAAAAGAAATCAACATGTTAGAAATAGTTACTAACTCACCGTAAAATGATTATTTTCTAGTATTAAAAGTTACATCTGACTGGAAATAAACAGATGAAAGTATTATGATGAAATTTAATGCAAATCAGATAGCAGAAGCGCTAGAAGGAGTTGTTGAAGGAGATGAGGCGATAGAGGTTCATTGTCTATCAAAGATCGAAGAGGGAAAAAAAGGTTCATTAACTTTTTTATCAAATCCTAAGTATACTCGTTACATTTACGAAAGTGATGCATCTATTGTAATTGTAAGCGAAGATTTTAAGCCTGAAAAGGCTATCGATTCTACCCTAATAAGGGTAAAAGATCCTCATAAATGCTTTTCTAAGTTGTTGAAACTGTACCAAGATTCAATGCCAAGTAAAAAAGGAATTGAACAACCAGTATTCATTCACAAAAGTGCGGATTTAAAAGAGGATGTATATATAGGTGCTTTTGCATACATAGGCGAAAATTCAACTATTGGAGATCACACAGAAATCCACCCACATGTACATATTGGCGAAGGTTGCACAATAGGAAAAAATGTAAAGATATTTACGGGTGTAAAGCTTTATGCCAATACAGTAGTTGGCGATTACGTAACCATTCATGCAAACACTGTTATTGGCTCTGATGGTTTCGGTTTTATTCCAAAAGACAACGACTCCTACGAAAAAGTACCACAAATTGGCAATGTAATTATTGAAGATCATGTTGAAATAGGTTCGGGAGTAACGATTGATTGCGCAACGCTTGGATCAACTATTATCAAAAAAGGGGTGAAACTTGACAATCAAATACACATTGCTCATAATGTAGAAGTTGGAGAAAATACCGCAATTGCTGCACAAACAGGTATTGCAGGATCTGCAAAAATTGGTAAAAGTTGTATGATAGGAGGGCAGGTAGGGATTGTAGGACACATTCGAATAGGTGATTATGTAAAAATTCAAGGAAAGTCAGGGATTTCTAAAGGAATAAAAAATAATGAAGTTTTACAAGGATCTCCTGCTTTTGGATATTCAGATTTTTTCAAATCTTATGCGGTGTTTAAAAACCTTCCTGATATTAAGACTCAAATCGAATTAATTAAGAAAGATTTAGAA
>Ga0307933_1000773_pt1 | contig 28669 bp, 20 predicted proteins | sample OrgLakmetageno88_FD_201811 | JGI IMG/M metagenome (GOLD analysis project Ga0307933, IMG submission 201811) | Saline water microbial communities from Organic Lake, Antarctica - #88 | ecosystem: Environmental > Aquatic > Non-marine Saline and Alkaline > Saline | place: Antarctica: Organic Lake... | reverse complement strand
CCACCCCGTCTCACGACGACGCAGTTTCTTTCCGCTTCACCACCATGTTCTGGTTTAGTGGCGTTCAGATTTGCACTGAATGGATTATATATAGTCATGATCACACTAGTCGGAGCTTCCAGCTCCAAGACCTCACATACGAGTCGGAGCTTCCAGCTCCATGACCTCATCGCGTACGGGAGCAGGATGCTCCCACTACTTTCCATAAAGCAAGCACCCCTTCTAGCTCCATCAGCAAGCGGGAGATTGACTTCGCCTGCTGCGGCCTTTCCATTCTAGAGCTATGGGTAATTCTTTTGGCACACTTTTTCGTATTTCCACTTGGGGCGAGAGCCACGGCGGTGGCATCGGCGTCGTGATCGACGGCTGCCCGCCGCGCCTCCCCCTCTCTGTCGAAGAGATACAATTCGAGCTCGACCGCCGCCGCCCCGGCCAGAGCGAGATCACCACGCCGCGCAAAGAAAGCGATACGGCCGAGATCGTCTCCGGCCTCTACGATGGTCAGACCACTGGCACCCCCATCGCCATCTACGTGCCCAATGGCGATCACCGCCCCTCCGCTTACAAGGAGATGAAGGATAAGTTTCGCCCCTCGCACGCAGACTTCACTTACCAAGCAAAATTCGGCATCCGCAACCACGAAGGCGGTGGCCGCTCCTCGGCGCGCGAGACCATTGGCCGAGTCGCCGCAGGTGCCATTGCTAAGAAAATTCTAAAACTGGCGGGCGACATCGAAGTGCGCGCCTACATTACCCGCGTGCACGACATCGAGATGCCGCCGCTGGATCATTTCCCCAGCCTCGAAGAGGTCGAGGCCAGCCCCGTGCGCTGCCCCCACCCCGCGACTGCTGAAAAGATGGTCGAGCGCATCAAAGCCATGCGCAACAAGGGCGACTCTGTCGGCGGCTTAATCGAGTGCCGCGTGCGCAATCTCCCCGTCGGTCTCGGTGTGCCCGTCTTCGACCGCCTCGAAGCGGATCTAGCCAAAGCCATGCTCTCGCTGCCCGCTACCAAAGGCTTCGAAGTCGGCAGTGGTTTCGATGGCTCGCTGCTGCAAGGCTCCGAGCACAACGATGTTTTTATCAATAAAGAAGGCAAGATCGGCACCAAAACCAACCGCTCCGGCGGCGTGCAGGGCGGCATCAGTAATGGCGAAGAGCTCATTTTCCGCGTCGCCTTCAAGCCCACCGCCACACTCATCCAGAAACAAAACACCGTCGATAAAGACGGCAACGAAACCGAGCTCATGGGGCGCGGCCGCCACGATCCTTGCGTGGTGCCACGCGCCGTGCCCATCGTCGAGTCGATGGCTGCCCTCGTACTGGTCGATCACTGGATGCGCCAGAAAGCACAATGCGAGAGCTTCGACTTTTCTTAATATATTTTTCTTATGCAAGACGACATAATCCCCCTAGTTTACCTGATCTTCGGTGCGCCCAATTCCGGTCGCCGTGAAGTGATCTTCGATCTGATCGAAGGCGGCACCACCACCACCGAGCAAGTCCTCTACTTCCGCCCCATAGGCGAAGCCACCAGTGCGTTCGATGAGCAGATCGAAGCCTTGGAAAATGTAAGCGTCGTCGGCTGGCAGCTCAAAGACTGCAAAGTCGCCCACGGCAAGATTACCGCCGCGCCGGAAAAAATCATCTTTCTAGCTCCCGGCACCAGCGATCCCGCCGATTGCGCCGAAGCGCTCAAGACGTGGACAGATCACAACAACTGCCAGATCGCCCGCCTCTTGACCATCGTGCATTGCAGCCTCCTAGCCGCCCAGCCCAAGGCCAAGGCATGGTTCGATGCCTGCATCCACTTTTCGGATATCGTGCTGCTCAGCCAGCGCGAAGAGGCCGGCAATAAATGGGTCAGAGACTTTGAAACCGCCTATCGCAAAGCCTGCACCCCCGCGCGTTTCGTAATGATTAAAAAAGGCCGCGTCGCAAACCCCGCCGAGGTGCTCGACCCCGAAGCGCGCCGCGTCTCGCTCTACTTCGATGAGTTAATCCCGATCGAAGACGACGAATTCGAAGACGAGCACCAGCCCGAAGACACCAAACCAGACAAATACATCAAGCGTCTCGAAAGCGGCCAACGCGCCAAACCAATCCCCCACATCGAAAAGTTTCTTTAAGACTGAGACCTTAGTGTGCGGGTAAGCACCCTTCGGGCATACACGCGCCCACTCCATTTAAATTACCCCGCCATTTCGCTCTCAATCGTCGTCAAACGGCGCTGCTTCTGCCCGAGCTTCGGGATACAAGCGATCAGCGCCTTGGTATAAGGATGCTGCGGATCATTCAGCACCGTTTCCACTGCGCCCTGCTCCACGATCTCGCCGCGATACATCACGATCACTTCATCCGCGAAGCCCTTCACGATGCCAAAGTTGTGGGTGATCAAAATAATGCTCATGCCGAGCTTCTCGCGTAGCTCACGCAGCAGATCCATAATCTGCGCTTGGATCGTCACGTCCAGCGCAGTCGTCGGTTCGTCGGCGACCAACAAGTCTGGCTCGCAGGCCAAGGCCATCGCGATCATCACCCGCTGCTGCATGCCGCCGCTCATCTCGTGCGGATAGGCAGCGTAACGTTTGGCGGCGTCGCGTATGCCCACCAACTCTAGCAGCTCAACCACGCGGCCTTTCACATTTTCAATATCTGGGCGGTGTAGCCTCACCGCTTCCGCGATCTGGTAGCCCACTGTAAACACCGGATTTAGCGACGAAGACGGCTCTTGAAAAATGTAGGCGATCCCTTTGCCCCGCACAGCACGAATCGCATTCGCATCCATCTCCAGCACGTTTTTACCATTGAAAAGGACCTCACCCGAAACCGTGCAACTCGGCGGCTTCGGTAGAAGCTGCGTCAGCGCCATGCAGCTCACACTCTTGCCACTCCCACTCTCGCCGAGAATCGCGACAGTCTGCCCACCCGGCTTCACCGAAAAGTTGACTCCATGCACCACCTCGTTGGACTCGCCCCGCGAATTAAAGGAGATACGTAAATCAGAAACTTTAAGTAGGTCGGCCATATTATTCAAAAATTAAGAACTGACATTAAACGTCCAAGGCTCAACATAAAATGATAATCTTTGACGACTTCACCCCAGAAAAAGGGTAGCGCTTGCATGGCTTCATGCAGCATTTCTGAAAGGTAGCGCCCGCATGGCCTCATGCAGCATTTCTGAAAGGTAGCGCTCGCATGGCCTCATGCAGCATTTCTAAAAGGTAGCGCTCGCATGGCCTCATGCAGCATTTCTGAAAGAATATCGCTTCGGCTACGTTAAAATGTAGCCGAAATCGTAAGATTTTGGACAAACGGAGCTGACCGCTTCGAGCGATCCAAAGCGTTACCGCTTCGGCTACGTTGAAATGTATATCTGTGATTCATTCTCCACATTTTATTTAACACGCAACACGCCAAAGGTGCAAAATCAAAGCTTGCAACTCATGAAATAAGCCGTCTTTCTCCCGCGCTTTCCGGCAAAAGCGCAATGAAGCGCTTCGCTAACTTGTTTCGGTCCGTCATCGATGAGCGGTTGATTTAAGATTCACTCAATGCTCATCGATTGCTCCCGCGCCTGCAATTTTTCAAAAGGCGCGAACACTATTATGTCCGAAATTACATTTCAGGATCTTGCTTTGGCGGATCCGATCCAACGTGCGCTCCGCGCCAAAGGTTACACCACACCCTCTCCGATCCAGGCTCAGGCTATCCCGTTGCTGCTGGAAGGGCACGATCTGATCGCTTGCGCGCAGACCGGCACCGGAAAAACAGCCGCCTTTGCACTACCCGTGCTCGACGGCTTTGCCCGCAATCCGCGCAAGCCCTTTCGCCGCGGTGTACGCTGCCTCATCTTGACGCCCACTCGCGAGCTAGCGGTGCAAGTTACCGAGAGCTTCAAGACCTACGGCGACGGCCTCGGCCTCAAGATCGGCATGGTCTTCGGAGGTGTTTCCGAAAAGCCACAAATCAAAGCACTCTACGGCGGCCTCGACGTGCTCGTCGCCACCGTCGGCCGCCTGCTCGACCTCAAGCAGCAAGGACACATCGACATCTCACAAGTCGATACCTTCATCCTCGACGAGGCCGACCGCATGCTCGACATGGGCTTCATTCGCGACATCCGCAAAATCGCTGCAGCCATCCCGCAGCAACGCCACACCTTGCTCTTCTCCGCCACCATGGCACCCGAGATCACCGAGCTGGCAAACAGCCTGCTGCACAACCCGAAGGAGGTTCGCATCGCCCCGCAAGGCACCACCGCCGACAAGATCGATCAGCACGTGCTCTTCGTTAAAAAAGCTGACAAGCAAGATCTGCTACTCGACCTGATCAAAGAGCACCAAGACAAGGCCAACAATAAAGAGCTCAGCCTCATCTTCAGTCGCACCAAGCACGGCGCAAAAAACCTCGCCAAAAAACTTTGCAGCGAGGGCATCGAAGCCGACTCGCTACACGGCAACAAATCGCAAAACGCGCGCCAAAAGACGCTCGACATGTACAAGTGGGGTGAAGTCCGCGTGCTCGTCGCCACCGATGTGGCCTCTCGCGGTATCGACGTTAAAAACATCACCCTAGTGATCAACTTCGACTTGCCGATGGAGTCCGACGCCTACGTGCACCGCATCGGCCGCACCGCCCGTGCCGGCGAGAGCGGCAAGGCGCTCTCCTTCTGCTCCGAAGACGAAGTCGCCCTGCTGCGCGAAGTCGAAAAACTCATCAAGCGCCGAATCCCCATCTATCAACACGCCTACCACGCCGCGCAGATCGAGCACCACCACACCAGCGGTGCTCCCGCGCAAAAGCCCAAGCAAGGCGGAGGCGGCGGCGGTAATCGCGGCCCACGCAGTGGAGGTGGAGGTGGTGGCAACCGTCGCAGCGGCGGTCAAAGCGGCGGCAATCGAGGCCGCCCCGGTGGCGGCGGTAATTCAAAGCCCCGTAGCGACCGCCCACCTAGCGGCGGCTTTCAAAAAGCAGCCAGCGCCCCCCGCAGCAACCGCAGCCGCGGGCGCTAGGTAAGGGAATCAGGGACTCTGCGGCTTTGCACCCTTTGCGTGAGGCAAAATTCAGAGAATGGGAAAATAAGGGGTCTACATGGCTGCGGATGAATGGATATAGTTTACAACCGCTACGCTAGCACCCAAAGGCATAATAAAGTGCCCTACGGGCGAGGATGGGGAAGTGAGGATTGCGATCATAGCTTTCAAAACAATCATCCTCCAAAAAATCTGGGTTCCCCTTCTAAGCTCCCCTCTCTAGCGACCTGCCCACCGTAGCGGCTTGCTGGACGACTGCTTCCTACCACTTTGAAAAGGCTTTGATCTCCTCGCGGAACTAAACAAGTAGTCAGGTTGGCTTGCCGCCTGACCCGTTTGCACTGGCCGCTGACACGAATGTGTGGCGGCCAGTCCTAGCATTTCTACACATCTTTTTTCCTGCCGTGGACTCTACTGGCAGCAAAAAAAAGGCAGAATCATTGTAGGCAGACGCACTGATGAGCAGGTTGGAGTCCCGCCTTTAGGCGGTTTCGTATGCAAAGCCTTTCTGACGCGGCCGCCTAAAGGCGGGACTCCAACTCTTGGAAACGCGATCCCCATGGCCTTGAGCTCGGAAGGCAGCAGGGTCGTTACACGGAAGAGGAAATAACTCACGCCCATAGCTTCCTCACCGACAAACGCGGAAACGCGACTAGTTTGTGCACTCCTGCCATCGGGCAACTAACACCAGTGTAAGCTACATACTTATTTCCTGTAAAAGTAAATATTGACTTTAGTTTTTATAAAGGATGGGTTTATTTTTACAAGAATCCTGCAATGAAACATATTAAGCGTAATCTGACTGAAAACATCTTGTTTGCCTTAAAGAACAACCCGGTTGTCTTTCTAAATGGGCCTAGGCAAGCAGGTAAGAGCACCTTAGTGCAGGAGCTATCGGGCACCGACTATCCGGCTGAATACGTTACCTTTGACAATGCCACTCAAATGTCGGCAGCCTCAGTCGCCCCCGAGGCGTTCCTGACAAAACGGACCGGATCCTTAATTATCGATGAGGTGCAAATGGTGCCGGAATTGTTCCGCCCCCTAAAAATGGTCGTCGATGAATTACGCCTTGCTGACAAAGCAAATAGCAACGGTCGCTTCCTACTGACAGGATCCGCCAATATAATGGCCTTGCCGAAACTCTCAGAGCCTCTAGTCGGGCGCATGAGCGTCAAAACCCTCTACCCTCCATCCAGCGGCGAGGTGTTTGGCGGTGAAAGCGCCTTCTTGGATAACTTGTTTGCGGGCAACTTCTCTACACCCAAAACAAGGGTTTCACTCAATGAAGCGATCCGCGCGGCAACCTTCCCCGAAATATCAGGTAAAGAAGCGAGGGAGCGCAGTGAGTGGTTTGAGGGGTATTTAACGACCATCCTTCAACGTGATGTGCGAGCCATTGCCGAACTTGATAGGATCAGCCTCTTACCCGTGATGCTTCGCGTCCTTGCCGCACGTGCCGGGAGCCTCATGAATGATGCCAGCATATCGCGTGACTTGGGACTGAATGCCGTCACCAGCAAAAGTTACCGTGGTATTTTGCAAGCTATGTTCCTGAGTTTCGATGTGCGCCCATGGTATCGAAATATCGGTAAACGCCTCGTTAAATCGCCCAAGGGCTACTTGATTGATACCTTATTGTTATGCCATTTACTTGACTGGAACCTCGACGACTTGAGCGCTAACAAGCATGATCTTTATGGCCATGTGGTTGAAAACTTCGTTGCGACCGAACTGCTGAAACTTCTCTCATTTTCCGAAGTCAGAGCGAAGCTTCTTCATTTCCGCACCAGCGATGGTAAGGAGGTTGATTTTATCTTGGAGCGTCCCGATGGCAGGCTTGCGGGCATTGAGGTGAAAACGTCAACCCGTCTAGATACGGGTGATTTCAAAGGATTGAGGGAATTACAAGAGACCACTGATGATGATTTTCAATTTGGTATCGTATTATACGCGGGCAAGGACGTCGTTCCATTCGGAGAAAAGCTTTTTGCCGTGCCGCTTTCTGCGCTCTGGCAATAATACCATTTGGGAACTGAACAGGGTCACAGTTCCTCGCTAAATATTTTTTCAGTAATCTTCCAAAACTTTCCCTGTTTGCGAGCGATCACAAATGAAGGCATGCGGAAGTGTGATTGCATTTTTACTGCCTCGCTAACCGAGCTTATGTTGAGCTTCAATTCAGGCTTTCTCATGTGTGATCGCAAAAAGTTGATATTAAACTTCTTAAGGCTCGTTTGATTGTTGAGGTAGTGCATTTCAGCGAGGAAGTGTGCGTCGTAATCGTAATACTTCACCTGAAGGTAAGGGGTCCCATTTTTGTCAAAGCGCTCAAGTAACTCAATCGAATCCGGCGTGAGTACATGGGCGTCTTTAGAAAGCTTAGCCTGTTTGAGCTTTTCGTCAGGATCGATCAGCACAGCGCCGCAACTCCTACAGTCACGAGCGGTGATATCATTTTGAGCCGAGCATTGGATGCAGATCTTAAAGCGGAAACGATAGCCGCAAGGCGTACATTCGAGGGTGTCTGGATTAGTATGCCCGCCACGACACTTACGCCCGAAGTGCTCAAGCACAAGTCCATCATCGTCGACGATGCCCCAAAATTCATTCACAAAACCGCATTCGGGGCAGGCTACTTCTACTGCGACAGATTCGGATACCGTTTTCTTTTCGCCGATCTCTGGACTGAAAATACTATGCCCCATCCCTGTGTAATCTAAAACCAGACAATCCTTTTTATCTGTATCCAAACGCAAACCACGGCCGATAATTTGTTGATACAAACTAATCGATTCCGTTGGGCGCAGAATAGCGATCACATCGACATGCGCTGCGTCGAAACCGGTAGTCAAGACAGATACGTTCACCAAATATTTAAACGCTTTCTTCTTAAAATCATTAACGATCTGATCGCGCTCGCTAAGCTCGGTCGCGCCCAAGACCAGCCTGGCTTGCCCCAGCGGAAGACAGTCCATTATCTCCTTCGCATGTTTCACCGTGGAGCTGAAAATCATGACACCCTGCCTCTTGTCGCTATCGGTAATATCAATGATGTTTTTAATGATCAGGGGCGTGAGTCGTCTTTGCTGATGGAGCACTTCCTCTAGTTGCGCCATCGTGTATGAATTGCCCCCTTCGGTCAGCTCAGAGAAGTCATAAGATGTCACCGGAATATCTACCTTTACGGGTGGCGTCAGGTATCGATTCCTTATCATATATGAAAGCGGCAGATCGTAGATGCAGTGCTTAAAGAAGCGAAGCTCCTGAGTTTTTATCTCGCCTCGGAGCGCGTAATTATAGATCCAGCCGAGACCTAAGCGATACGGGGTCGCGGTTAGGCCCAAGATGCAAATACGCTGATTATTCAGCTTGAGCTGCTTGATTACTTTCGCGTACTGACTGTCCGGCTCTAGGCCGACGCGGTGACACTCATCAATCACGAGCAGCGTGAAATCACTGAAAAAGGCATCGTTCGCCTTGGCGACCGACTGGATGCTACCGAATATAACTTTCTGCTCGCTATCCTTCTGATTCAATCCCGCCGAATAGATCCCCGCTTGCAGGCCATAGCTTTCATACTTCAAATGATTTTGCTCGACCAACTCTTTGACATGAGCGAGCACCAAGACGCGGCCTTTGGCTATTTTAGCCAACTCCGCGATAACTAAACTCTTACCTGCACCCGTAGGCAAAACGATCACCGCAGGGCTACGCTTCTTTCTAAAGTAGTTGAGGGTGCCATCAACAGCTTCCTGTTGATACTTTCTGAGTGTGTACATCGTATAGAAAATCAGTCGGAGCCAGAATAGTTTTTGCTGTGCTTTGCGTGATTTCTAGCAAAGCGAGTGGTTTAAATTAATACACCTGCCCGCTCAGTCCTCTTCTGGTGGGATCTCGCCACTCTCTTTGAGTCGATCCGTCTGGGAGCGATCCCATAGCTTGACGCCGCGGCGGTAGGCGGATTCGGCCAGAGTCTGCGCCGCCACGGGGGTGGTCATATAGAAAAAGACGATGACCGCGATGGAAGTCAAAGTCGCCCGTAAAGTGCCAAAGTAAAGCGCCGCCGCCACCAAGAGGAGCAAGGAGCCGAAGGCACCTGCTTTGGTCGCTGCGTGCATCCGCAGATAGAAGTCGGGCATGCGCAGCACTCCGAGCGCGGCGATGAAAGCAAAGGCCGAGCCTGCCACAATGAGAAGTGCGATTAGCAGGTTCATTTCATTTTCCCTTTTTCGAGGTAACGGGCAAAGGCGACCGTCCCTAAATAACTCATCACTGCGAGCGCGAAGGCCGACTCCAAAAGCACTGGTTGTTTAAACCCGATGGCGAAAACCACCAAACAGCACAAGCAGATCCCACCCACTAGATCGAGCGCAATCACCCGGTCGAAGGCACTCTCGGCATAAATGATCCGCCCAAGGGCCAGACCTAGCGCGAGGATAAGGAAAACCCCGGCGATGACCAAGGCGACTGTAATCACAGTAGCGGTATCTTCAAAAAACACGTTGCACCCGCTTTCCATAGTTGTTGGCTAAATCAGCCCCCATCGATTCGGCATCTTTATCCATATACATTGAGTGGATGTAGAGTTTACTCAGATCTTTGGAGACATACATGCCGAGCGTGCCGGGCGTCATCGTAATGAGGTTGGCCATCGCTGCGAGCTGTCGCTGGTTAAGGTTGCCGACTTCCACCGCCAGAATCCCGGGGTTCATGCGGTGGCGTGGCGTCAGCACATCATGCGCGATGCGCATATTGGAGATCACGATCTCCTTGAGATAAAAAACAATTAATTCTAACAACCAAAGTAATCGCATCACTTATATCCTTTCTCTAAACTGTCGTCCATTTCCAGAATCGGAGTGGCGGCTTCTAACGGCCGCAAGACCGCTGCCTGGTAGCCCTCCGGATCCATGAGCTGAGCGGCCGCGCGCTCGGTGTATTGAAAGAGCGGCTGACCCAATATTCCAATCACGACGGTCGCCAAGGTCATCACCACGATGGGGGGCAACATCCAGCGCAGCGAAAACGACTGGGTGTAGGGAGCCGTCTCAGCGGTGGCGATCTCACTTTCGCTCACGCCCGCCTCGGGGGCTTTCTTCCAGAAGGCCTCGGCCCAGATCTTTGTCATCGAATATAAAGTCAAGACCCCGACCAGCAATGCGAAGGCCACCACCCACCAGTGGCCCCCCTCCAAGCTGGCCTTGACTACGCCAAACTTAGCCCAAAAGCCGGAAAGCGGGGGAATACCGCCCAGCGAAAAGGCTGGAATGAAGAAGAGGCAGGCCAACCAAGGAGCCGATTTTGCCAAGCCGCCGATCCGCGCAAGGTCATCGCTCCCCCGCATTCGGAGCACCACCCCACTGATCAAAAAGAGATTCGTCTTCACGATGATATGGTGCACCAGATAGAAAATACCGGCAGCCAATGCCAAGGGGGTCATGATGGCCAGCGCCACAGTCATATAACCGATCTGACTAATAATGTGAAAGGAGAGAATGCGCCGCATCTGGAAGTGTGAGGCCGCGCCCAACACGCCCGTGACCATGGTAAAAATCGATAGCACAATGAGCAACATTTGAAAGTGCGAAAAAAGCGACGCAAAGAGCAGCGTATGAAAGCGAAACAAGGCATACACGCCGACCTTGGTGAGCAGCCCTGCAAAAATCGCGGAGACAGCGGGAGGCGGCGTATGATACGAGGACGGCAGCCAGAAGAAGAACGGGAACATCGCCGCTTTAACCCCGAAAGCGACAAACAGCAATAGCGCGGCCGGCAGGATGCTTTCTGCGTCCGGGGCGGCGCTCACCTTGGCTGCGATGTCTGCCATATTGAGCGTGCCGGTTTTGCCATAAATGAGACCGGCACCGATTAGGAAGAACATCGAAGCCAACAAGTTCAAGCTGACGTATTTGAGCGCCCCTTCCAGCTCATCGCGCTTCCCCCCGATCGCCATCAGGATGAAGGAGGCAATCAGCATGACCTCAAACCACACATAGAGGTTGAACAAATCGCCGGTCAGGAACGAGCCGTTGACTCCGAAAAGTAGGATAAGGTAGAGCGGAAAAAAATATCGGCGCAGCCGCCCGGTGTCGATTTCGCCAACCGCATACCAGGCCACCCCGAAGCCCATAAAGGAGGAGACTGCCACCATGATCGCGCTGAATCGGTCGGCCACCAGCGAAATACCAAAGGGTGCCTCCCACCCCCCCGACTGCAGCACCACGTAGCCGACTTCATCGACCACAAATACCAAGTGCAGTGAGGCCGCAAAACAGAGGCCAGAAAAGAGAACACCCCCCACACGTTGAGCCCAGACCGAACGCGCAAAAACCAAAAGGCCCAGTGCACCGATGATGGGAAGAAGCAGCGGTAGAAGTATGGCGTAGGCGTACATTATTTTGTCTCCGTCACTGAGTGCGACTTCTCCGTACTATCGAAGGCGTTAATATCATCACTGCCCACCGCCTCATGCGCGCGGAAAACCAGAATGAGGAGAAAGGCCACCAGACCGAGGCCGATGACTAGAGCCGTCAACACCATCGCCTGCGGAAGCGGATCCGCGAACGGCGCTTCCGGCACCATCGCTCCTTTGCCCACCATCGGCGGCTGACCGAGCGTCAAGCCACCGCTCAAAAATACGAGTAAGTTGGCTGCCTGCGAAAGCAATAAGACCCCAATGACCAGACGCACCACACTGCGGCGCAGTAAGCAGTATAAGCCACAGGCAAACAAAATCCCGATCAGTAATGAAAGTGCCCAAGCCATTATTCGGAGCCCTCCCCTCGCTTCGCATCGTCCTCTAGTTTGAGTCGGGTATCCGTCCTCGCGAGGTGGTCGAAGCTAAAAACCGAGTGCAGCACAAAGCCGACGACCACGATGTAAACGCCCACATCAAAGATGAGCGGTGTGCCGATATGCATCTCTCCCAGCAGTGGCAGCGAAAAATCGGGCAGCCACTGATCCACGAAATACGATTGTTTGTCTCCGAACATGCCGGGGAGCCCAGACAAAACAGCCACGCCGAGTCCGATGCCCAGCACTGTGACCGGATCCAGCCGCAAGCGGCGACGGGCTTCGTCCATACCATCGCCAAGGCCCACCAAAATAAATGCCGCGGCACCGAGCAAGCCACCAATAAAGCCGCCGCCAGGCAGATTGTGGCCGCGATACAGAATCACGAGCGAGAGCACCAAAAGCCACGGAAATAAAATGCGCCCGGATTGAGCGAGAACAAACCACTTCATTGTAAATCCTTTCCTGATTTTGGTTTACGCACGATACGGCTACTCATCAAAGCCGCGATGCCCAGTGCGGCCGCCGCCACCACCGTCGTTTCCCCGAAGGTATCCAAGGCTCGGAAGTCGACCAAGATCACATTGACCACATTCTTACCTTTCGCCTCGGGATAACTCATCGCCGCGAGCGTATCCGAAATCGGCGCAGCGAATTGAATGTCGACTGCCAGCCAAGCAAGCATCGCCACAACCAATCCAAAGGTACAGGCTAAGACGCCATCACGAACCCGCGTAAACGGCCCCGAAAATTCTCGAATTAAAGGGAGGCCGTAGATAACGAACATAAAGAGCACCACCGTGAGCGCCTCCACCATGAGTTGGGTAATGGCGAGATCCGGTGCTCCGTAGTAGGCGAAGAGCAGCGCTATGCCAAAGCCAACCGTTCCCAGCGCACCAAGAATCAAGAAATAGTCATCCGAGAGCGCCCCAAAAATCGCCGCCACTGCCATTAGGGTGATCAACGCAGCAATCCATGGATCAAATTGCGAGGCGTCGATCACCGGTAAGCTGTCGATCGTGCTGATCAGTTCCCAACCAACCAAAGCCGCCGTGAATGCCGCAATGAAAAAGACATAATCGTGCAAGCGCCCCGTTTGCAGCCAGCGAGTTTGCGTCTTGGAGAACCACATCGTAGCTGCGAAGATGCGCTCATACATCGCGTCCGCGCCATAGGGCCGAATCGCCGTCAACACCCGGTCAGACACCGCCCAAAAGCGAGCACGGTTGAGAAAGATAAAGAAGCCGCCGAGCACGGTAACGCCGCTCAGCAGGAGTGGCAGGTTGGGCTTAACCAAAGTCCACAGCGCTAGGTCGAGGTGCTGGATTGGCGTGCCTTTGATCGCGGCCACTGCCGGTGAGACCATAAACTCCGTCACCCAGAAGGGGATGATGCCGATAACGAGACCCGCCACCGCCAGCACAACTGGGCCGATCAACATGGAAAGCGGTGCCTCGTGCGGCTTTTTAGGTAAGGCCTGATGATTGGGCTTACCAAAGAATGGGCCTACACCCGCTTTGAGAGCCAAGCCCATCATCACCAAGTTGCCGACCAGAGCCACCGCCAGAAAAATCAGCTCAAACCCGCTCAGCTTAACCCCAGCCTTGTAAATCAGCTCTTTTCCAATAAAACCGAAAAACGGTGGCAGGCCCGACATCGAGAGCGCCGCCAGAACGCCCGCCAGAGCCGTAATCGGCATCAGTTTCCTCAAGCCGCGCAGCAGCGTCACATCGCGCGTGCCGGTTCCATGGTCGATCGATCCGACCACCATGAAAAGCGTCGCCTTATAAAGAGCGTGCCCGATTAGAAAGACCACCATCGCTTTGATCGCATACTCGGAGCCGATACCCAGCAACAGGGTGAGCACTCCAAGGACACCGAGTGTCGTGTAGGCTAAGATGGACTTAACATCCTTTTGAAAAAGCCCAAGGAACATGGCGAGTAGCAGCGTCAGACTGCCAAAAATGGCTAAAGTGTATTCCCACAGCCCGCTCCCACTCAGCGCAGGATTAAGGCGCGCCATCAAAAAAATGCCCGCCTTGACCATGGTGGCCGAGTGGAGATAGGCGCTGACCGGAGTCGGCCCCGCCATGGCATTGGGCAACCAAAAGTGGAACGGCACCTGTGCGCTCTTGGTAAAAGCACCCCCCAAGACCAATATCACGATGGCCGTGTACCATGGGCTGGCTTGGAGCAGGTCGCCCATTCCATTGATTTCGGACAGGCTGTAGCTGCCAGTCACTACGCCGATTAGGATGAAGCCCGCCAGCATGGCCATCGCGCCCAGCCCCGTCACCAGTAGTGCCTGCAGCGCCTTCCAGCGAGATGCCTTCTCCTCGCAATTAAAACCGATCAATAAATACGAGCTGATACTCGTCAGCTCCCAAAAAACAAATAACAGGATCAAATTATCCGAAAGCACCAGCCCCAGCATCGCGCCCATAAAAATCAGCAGATACAGATAAAAACGCCCCAACTGCGGATGCCCATGCATGTAGCCGCCCGTATAGATCACAATAAAGCCGCCGATCCCCGTGACCAGCAGCGCCATCAGCATCGACAAGCCATCCAGCCTCAGACTAAAAGAAGTATCCAGCGCCGCGAACCAATCCACATGATAGACGATGGCCACACCCGCCTCAATAGCCCCTGCCTGCGACAAGATCATGCCAAAGGCACCAAACGGCGCAAGTGCCAGAAGCCAGCCCGCACGGTCGCCCAAGTAGCGCACCACCAGCGGTGCGATACAGGCCGTTAAGAAAATCACGGCTAAGCTAAAAACAAGGACAGAAGGCATTATCGGTAGGAATCTCAGCCTACCATTCTGACAACTCGTAAGGGTTCAAGCCTAAGCCATCATCTTTCTTGAAACAATTTGCCAACTCAAGGTCCTAGAATTCCGAGATCTTTCGAACGGTTGTTCTGTTAGTGATGCTGACCAACGAGCGGAAATTGACTAAGAGCTTGGTCCATCTAAATCATCTACAGTAGAAACCATCCCTCCTGACACAGGCATAAAGCCTGTATTTTTTCAGTTCCCCACAAAGCCAGTATCGTTGCAAACGACATAAACGTAGCAGGGTTGACTTGTCGCCCTGCGCTGAGCCCAAGTCACAGCAGAGACCTTGCCAACGCGCTGGGCGGCAGAGCCAACCCAGCTACGGTAAATCAGCTACAGGCCGCGAGCACCCACCTTTCCAATGGCTCACAGATTATAGTTGTATAGAAGAACGCGCTACGGAACGGCGGTCGCCCAAACCGCTGCGGGAGGGCGGTTGTCCCAACCGCTGCCGATGCGTGGCACCGTCCAAACGACGGCGACTGGGGACAGTCGCCCTCCCAACCGCTACGGAACGGCGGTCGTCCCAACCGCTACGGAACGGCGGTTGTCCCAACCGCTGCGGGAGGGCGGTTGTCCCAACCGCTGCCGATGCGTGGCACCGTCCAAACGACGGCGACTGGGGACAGTCGCCCTCCCAACCGCTACGGGAGGGCGGTTGTCCCAACCGCTGCCGATACATCGCTGTCGCTCAAACGCCCGATCACGCCACCCACACCAACTCCTTTAACTCATTCAGCATCGGTGCTGCCATCGACTCACCCACGAAGCCTAAGCGCCGTAGCGTATACACCTTCATCGCTTTTCTCACCGAAATAAGGCACTGCCCATCCTCCATACAATAGTCCATTTCCAAAGCGCGCTGCTTGCCCGCTTCCAGATCCGGATTCGGACGCAGCTGCAGGTCGACATTCTTGATCCAATCATTGTCCACACGTTCAGCAAATGAACTCGGTTCGGCGCGACCTACCGATTCAAAGCGCCCGATCACAAAATCGACAAGTCGATCAACCACCTCCAAAAGACTACAAAGTAGGAATCAGCGGCTTCAACCAGCATGTTACCCCTGCCAATGTCCTACCCACAGTGTTATCTTTGGTGGTATAATGACGCGAGAAACATACAAACGCTCAATTCGTCATGGACAAAGCAAACTAGCCTTTATTTAGTCACCTTTCCCTATTTTTCTTCGTAGATACATGAAACCGCCAGCCTCGCCATCCAGCATCCGCGACAATCATTCCCGAGGTAAGGCTGTCGACTTTCTGAGGCCACTCCTATCCGAGGAAACAGCCCTATCCATCGTTTCGGCTTACTTCACGATTCATGCTTACCATGCCATGAAAAATGAGCTGGATCCGATCAAGGAGCTGCGATTCCTTTTCGGTGATCCAAAATTTGTCAACAACCTCGACAAAGACTCCAAAGCATCCCGCGAATTCTCTCTCACTGAAAGCGGCCTCACCTTAGGCAACCAGCTTTCTCAAAGTAAGCTGGCCAGAGAGTGCGCCGAGTGGATCGAGCAAAAAGTTGAAATTCGTACCGTTCGCCAAAGTGGTCTTTTACACGGCAAGCTCTACCACGTGCAAAACGGCCCCGTCGCCCAAGCCATGCTGGGCAGTTCCAATTTCACCGTCCCGGGTCTTGGATTGCGTGAATCTGGCAACAACGTCGAACTCAACATCGTGGTCGATAGCGACCGAGACCGAAATGATCTCCTCGTATGGTTCAACGAATGGTGGTCGAACGATGAGCTGACGAAGGATGTCCGGGACTTGGTGCTGACTGAACTGAAGCGTCTCTACTCCAACCAGGCCCCACAGTTCATCTACTACCTCACCCTATTCCATATTTTCAGGGAATATATCGACGGGGAACGCAGCGCAGAGTCGGATCTAAACAATCTGCAACTGCCGGATACCGGGATTTGGCGCGCACTCTACGCCTTTCAAAAGGACGGCGCAAAATCCGCGATCAACAAGATCAAGGAGCTTAACGGCTGCATCCTCGCCGACAGCGTCGGTTTGGGCAAAACCTACACGGCTCTTGCAGTCATCAAATACTTCGAGCTGAAGAATGAACGCGTCCTTGTGCTCTGCCCCAAGAAGCTTAGCCGCAACTGGACGGTCTATCGCAATCCGGATCTGCTCAATCCCTTTGCCGACGATAAGTTCCGTTACGACGTCCTGCATCACACCGACCTCTCTAGGGAATCGGGCGAAGTCAACGGTCTCCACCTCGAAACCCTCAACTGGGGAGCCTACGACCTCGTCGTCATCGACGAGTCCCACAACTTCCGCAACAATGCCCGAGCCAAGCAGGAAGAAGGCGAGCCACTCAAACGCAGCCGCTATGAACGCCTGATCGAGGATATCATCACTTCTGGCAGCAAAACCAAAGTGCTGCTCCTCTCCGCCACCCCGGTCAATAACGAGCTCTCCGACCTGCGAAACCAGGTCTCCTTCATCGCCGGCGGCGACGTCGCCCGAGATTACGTGCCCGACGCCGCATTTAGCGAGTCCCTCAAGATCGCCTCGGTCAAAGAAACCACCCGTAAGGCTCAGCAACATTTTACCACCTGGGCCAAGCAACCCAGTGAAAAGCGTAGCAACCGCGACCTGCTCAACGCCATCGGCGGCGATTTTTTCAGACTGCTCGACGGCCTCAGCATCGCCCGCTCGCGTAAGCAAATCACCCGCTACTACAAAGCCGAAATGGAGCGTCTCGGCGGCTTCCCTCACCGACCGGCCCCGAAGTCTCTCCACCCGCCCATCGATCTACGCCCGAAGCAGATATCCTTCGAAGACCTCGATGATTCGATTTCAGAGCTAACCCTCGCACTCTACCACCCCACCTTTCACCTTCGCCCCGACTTGCCCGAATCAGTGCGAGCCACCTACATCGCGAAGGAGCAAAACGGTTTCACCCAAGAAGGCCGTGAGCGGATCCTTATCAGCATGATGAAGGTCAACTTCCTCAAACGCTTGGAAAGCTCGATCGACTCCTTCCGGCTGACACTTTCGCGCACCATTCAGAAGATCGATCATTTGGAAGCAAAGTTCGATCAATTCGAGCAGTTTAAGGGGCAAAACCCAGAACTCGACTACGATCTACTCAACCCCGAAAACGAAGACGACTCAGGCGACCTCGGCGAGGCCGACTTCGTGGTCGGCGGGAAAAAGAAGTTCCACCTCGGCCACATCGATATTCCAAAGTGGCGTAAGGCCATCCAACAAGACCGCGTCCAGCTACGCTACCTCCTCGACCGCGCCGAAGCCACCAAACCACAGCACGACGGCAAACTCGCTAAGTTGCGGGAAAGCATCTTCGGAAAACTCGATCACCCCACCACCGATAAGGACGGACGCACCAACCGCAAAGTGCTCATATTTACCGCCTTCGCCGATACCGCTCGCTACCTCTACGAGCAGCTCAGTGGCGACATCAGCGCCCGCGATGCCCACGTCGCACTCGTCCAAGGCAGCCAAGAGAACCGCAGCACCCTAAAGTTTTCCAACGATTTCGACGACATCCTGACCAATTTCTCCCCCCTCTCCAAGCGCCGCGCCGATCAGCCACGCTTCCCCCAGGACGAGGTCATCGATGTGCTCATCGCCACCGACTGTATTTCCGAAGGTCAAAACCTCCAAGACTGCGACCTTCTCATCAATTACGACATCCACTGGAATCCCGTTCGCATCATTCAACGCTTCGGGCGGATCGACCGGATCGGCTCGCGCAATACAGCCGTCCATCTGATCAACTTCTGGCCCGTGGCCGACCTCGACCGCTACCTCAACGTTAAGCACCGCGTCGAAGCTCGCATGGCACTGGTCGATCTCTCCGCTACCCAAGAGGACAACCTCCTCGAAAACGATCAAGTCGAAGAACTCATCCAAAAAGACCTCCTCTTCCGTAACAAACAGTTGCGCCGCATGCAGGACGAAATCCTCGATCTCGAAGACTTCGATGACAACATCACCCTAGCCGATTTCTCGCTCGACGAGTTCCGCATCGACCTACTCCAGTTCCTCGAATCTAAGAAAGAAGAGCTCGAAGCCGCCAAGCCCGGTCTCTACGCCGTCGTGCCGACCAAGGCAGAGACCCCCATCGCCCAGCCCGGCACCCTCTTCTGCCTACGTCACCGATCGGAAGATGGAGCCGAGGCCAAACCCGGCAAAGACTCCGAGACCGCCAAGCACATCAACCCCCTCGGGCGCTACTACCTGATCTACGTGCTCGACGACGGCACCGTGCGCCTCAGCTTCACCCAGCCCAAGCAGGCGCTCAACCTCTTCCGCGATCTCGCCGCAGGCCTCCCCGACGCCCAAAAGACCCTCTGCGACCTCTTCGACGCCAAGACAAATGACGGAGCCGACATGCACCACTACGACGGCCTGATTAAGAAAGCCCTCGCCTCCATCGCGCACACCTTCAGTAAACGCGCCGTCAGCTCCCTCTTCGCCGGACGCGACGGCAAACTTCCCAGCGCCGAAGAGACCCCCTCCGCACTCGAACACGAATACGAGCTACTCACTTGGCTAGTTATTATGGATCCCACTGCCTCCACATGAGTTTTCGTATTTTCATCAGCAGTGTTCAAAAGGAGTTCGAAGCCGAGCGATCGTCACTCGCGGAGTTTATCAAGGGCGATCCGCTCCTCTCCAAGCAGTTTGAGACCTTTGTCTTTGAACACGATGTACCAGCTCGCGATCAACGCCCGAACCACGCCTACTTGGACGAACTGTCGAAATGCGATCTCTATCTCGGCCTATTTGGCGACGAGTATGGTTGGGAGAACAAAGAGGGCCTGTCGCCCACGCATCTGGAGTTCAAGCGAGCCACTGAATTGGGAATCCCCAGATTGATTCACATCAAGGGAGCCAACGACCAAAACCAGCACCCGAAGATGCAGGCCTTGATCCGCGCTGCCGGAAATGAACTCATCCGCCGCCGCTTCGACGCCTACGACAGCTTGCGCGCCAACGTTTACGCGAGTCTGGTGAACCACCTGGAGACCACTGGCATCCTCCACAACTTACCCTGGGATGCGACCCCTGCAAGAAACGCCAACCTTGAGAACCTGGATTCCGAAGCCATTGCCCGCTTCATCCGCAGTGCCCGCAAGTGGCGCAATTTCCCTCTCCCTGAAGACGCTTCACCCACCGAAGTGCTGGCCAAACTGCACCTCCTCGAAGCCAAGACCCCGACTCAAGGTGCCGTTCTTCTTTTCGGACGGGAGCCGCAAAGCTTCCTTCCCGCATCTTTAGTCAAATGCGCCCACTTCCATGGGACTCACGTGGCCAAACCGATCCCGGCTCACCTCGATATACACGGCACCGCCTTTGATCTGGTCAACGGAGCCATCGACTTTGTCCTTTCGAAAATCAGCGCCAGCGTCGGCACCCGAGAAGCAAGCAGTGAGGCACCAGTCGAATACGAGATCCCACAGGAAGTCATACGCGAGGCGATCGTTAACGCCATCGCCCACCGCGACTACACAAGCAACGCCAGCGTGCAGGTATCCATATTTGCCGACCGAGTGGAGATCTGGAATCCCGGTAACCTTCCGCCCTCGCTCACACTCGAACTCCTGCGCAAGGAGCACCGCTCCTTCCCTCGCAATCTGCTCTTCGCCGAAGCGCTTTACCTTGCCCGCTACATTGAGCGCTACGGCACCGGCACTGGCGACATGATCCGCCTCTGCAGGGAGGCCGGCCTGCCGGAACCCGACTTCCAGCTCACCGATGGTTTTCTGACCATCCTACGCCGCCCAACCCGGGCCGATGATAAGACTCAGTCGAAAAGCTCAAGACAACGGCTAGAGTCGGGGCTAGAGTCGGGGCTAGAGTCGGGGCTAGAGTCGGGGCTAGAGTCGGGGCTAGAGTCGGGGCTAGAGTCGGGGCTAGAGTCGGGGCTAGAGTCCATTGCGGGTAGAATTTTAGCCGCAGTAGAAGACGCCCCACTGCCGAAAGCAGGGCTAGCCAATGCTTTAGGACACAAATCCATCTCCAGCAAGCTGAACCTGAGGGTCAATCAGCTTCTCGAAGCCGGCCTCATCGAACGTACCCTCCCAGATAAGCCCACCAGCCGCCTGCAAAAATACCGTCTCACCACAAAGGGTCGAGAACTTCTAAGTTCGCTTGAGTCGGAATAAGCCACCCGCTCTGACTCCACTTGCTCCGCCATCTCCGTCATCTCTATCTTAATTCCTAATTCATAATTCTTCCCAATGCCCACCGACCTCAAAGCCTCCATCCGCTCCGCGCTCCAGGCGATCGCTCCCCTGAGCTCGGTCGAAGGACCCGAGGGCGACTTCCGCGCCGCCCACCTCGGCCTGCTCGATGCGCTCGGCTACCGCAGCGACAAGACCCGGTCGCTCCCCGGAGCCGCGCCCGAGGCGTTTGCCGAAATGATCGACTCGGCCAGCGGCACCACCCTGAATCGCGAAAAGGCCTGCTTCGATCAGTGGACGCATGCCGACCTCCTCTTCCAACTGACCGACGAGGAACTCTCCGGCCAGAAAAGCCTCTTCGACGCCACCGAGCTCAAGCCCAAGCTGCTCCAGTCTTACCTCTTCTTCGCCATCCAGCTCAGCGGCAGCCACTACTCCCGCACCGACCTCTCCACTATCACTCGTCAGATCAACCGCTGCTTCCCCATGCCGGTCATGGTGCTCTTCAGCTACCATGGCGAACTCTCCGTCGCCGTGATCAACCGCCGCCAGCATAAGCGCGAAGCCCACAAGGACGTGCTCGGCAAGGTCACCCTCATCCACGGCATCCACTTAGAAGAGCCCCACCGTGGCCACCTCGAAATCCTCGAGTCCTTCTCCGTCGATGCCCTCACCACCAAGAAGCGCCCCATCGACAGCTTCGACGCCCTCCACGCCGCCTGGGAGGAAGTCTTCAATGTCGAACTGCTCAACAAGAAGTTCTACCGCGAGCTCTCCAACTGGTTCTTCTGGGCCATGCGCCACAGCCACTTCCCCCTGCTCGATGAAAAGGCGGACAAATACTTCCTCTTCAAAGACCGCGAAAAAGTCCGCGAGCACGATGCCAAAAACCTCATCCGCCTCCTCACCCGCATCCTCTTCGTCTGGTTCATCAAACAGAAGGAGCTCGTGCCCGACGGCCTCTTCGATCCCGACGTCATCCGCGAGGACTTCCTCGAAGGCTTCGACCCCGAGTCCGCCGACACCCGCTACTACAAAGCCATCCTGCAAAACCTCTTCTTCGCCTGCCTCAACCAAACCCAGGGCAAGCGCGAGTTCCGCAAGTCCGGACAGCACCACAACACCACCACCCTGCTCCGCTACGAGTCCGCCTTCAAGAAGCCCTCGACCCGTTTCATCGAAACAGTCGAATCCGTTACCCCCTTTCTCAATGGTGGCCTCTTCGAATGCCTCGACTACCCGCACCCCACGAAAAAGGGACCGCAGGGCGGCGACGTCACCATCTACGAAGATGGCTTTTCCGACCGTAAGGACAACCCCCTCGTCCTGCCCGACTTCCTCTTCTTCGGCGCACAGCAAGACGGTGTCGATCTAAGCCCGGAATACGGCGACCCAAAACGGAAAAACGAATCCGTGCGCGGCCTCATCCATATTCTTAACGGCTACAAATTCACCATCGTGGAAAACACCCCGATCGAGCAGGAAATCGCCCTTGATCCCGAGCTCCTCGGTCAGGTCTTCGAAAACCTACTTGCTTCTTACAACGAAGAAACCAAGACCACCGCCCGCAAACAGACCGGCTCCTTCTACACCCCGCGCTCCATCGTCGACTACATGGTGGACGAATCACTCAAAGCACACCTGCTACAAGCACTCGCGAAAAACGAAACCACCCCGGGAACGCCAAACTCCTGTTTGGCAACTGCTGACGAAACTAAAGAAAAGCTCGACCAGCTCTTCACCTACACCGACGAGCCGCATCCATTCTCTCCCGAGCAAGTCGACGTCCTCATCCGCGCCATCGACAATTGCAAGATCCTCGACCCCGCCTGCGGTTCCGGTGCCTTCCCTATGGGTGCCCTGCAAAAGCTGGTCTATATCCTCGGCAAGCTCGACCCCCGCGACGAGCTTTGGGAAAAGCGTCAGCTGACCAAAGTGGATAAACTAATCGAGGCCGCGCAGGACTTCGAGGACACCACTTTTCGCGAACGCGCCATTGCCGATGCCGAGGCTCAGCGAACGGATATCGAAGAAGCCTTCGCCAACAACGAGCTGGGCTACGGTCGTAAACTCTACCTCATCGAAAACTGCCTCTACGGCGTCGATATCCAGAGCATCGCCACCCAGGTCAGTAAGCTGCGTTGCTTCATCTCACTCATCGTCGATCAAACCGTCGACCGGGAGCGAGAGAATTTCGGCATCCGCCCGCTGCCTAATTTGGAAACCAAGTTCGTCACTGCCGACACCCTCATCCAGATCGAAAAGCCCAAAGCACAAGGCGAGCTCTTCGAGATCACCGAAGTCTCCGAGCTGCAAAAGCAGCTTAAGCGGGTGCGACACGACCTATTCAGCGCCAAAACCCCCAAGACCAAAAAGAAACACCGCGAACGCGATAAAGAACTCCGCGCCGCCATCGCCGAAGAACTCAAACAAAACGGCTGGGCCAACGATGCCGCCGACAAGCTCGCCGCCTGGGACCCCTACGACCAAAACGCCAGCGCCCCCTTCTTCGATCCCGAATGGATGTTCGGGCTCGGCGGCTTCGATATTGTGATTGGGAATCCGCCTTACATTCAGATCCAGAAATTCCCCAAAGCGCAAAAAGACAAATGGGTGGCGCAAGACTTCCAGACCTACGCAGCCACTGCCGACATCTACTGCCTCTTCTACGAGCGTGGGGCCCAACTCCTCAAAGACGGTGGTTCTTTGGTTTATATCACCTCCAACAAATGGATGCGAGCGGGCTACGGTGAAAAACTGCGCAAGTATCTCTCCTCTGAGGTCGATACCGAGTCTGTGCTCGACTTCGGCATGGCGCAAAACTTCGGCGCCGCGACAACCTATACCTGTATCACACGCTTTTACCGACAGAAGCCGGACGACCGAATCCGCTCTTGCTACGCGACCGACGACCGTGCGGCCATGGCCGACCCTGAAGAATATTTCGAGGCCAACGCCGTGGTGCAGAAAGACCTTTCCGCATTGCCCTGGGTCATCCTCTCGCCCGAACGCCACGCCATCAAAAAGCAGGTCGAAGCCCAAGGCATCCCCCTCGAGAAATGGGACATTCAAATCAACTACGGCATCAAAACCGGCTTCAACGATGCCTTCTACCTCACGCAGGAACAGCGCGACGCCTTCGTCGCTCAAGACCCGAACTGCGCCAAATACCTTGTCCCCTTGCTCCGAGGACGCTATGTCAGTCGCTATGCAACTGATTGGGACGGCACTTGGATGATCAACTCCCACAATGGCGTTAAATCTAAAAGTATTCCACCAGTGGATTTGCAACGCGAATGCCCGGTTCTCTGGCAACACGTGTCTCAGTATGAAAAGCAACTGAGTAAACGTCAGGACAAAGGGGATCATTGGTCAAATTTGCGAAACTGTGCCTACGTTGAGGAATTCCAGAAGCCGAAGATCATCTACCCTAATATGACGAAATACCTTCCGTTTTACTATGACACGGAGGATGGATTTTATGGAAATCAAAAATGTTTCATCATCACAACCGAACGCGAGACGCTAAGTTATTTAACTGCCTTTTTGAATTCGGCCTTATTCAAATGCTGTTTCCGTGATAACTTTCCTGAGTTAATGGGAAATACTTACGAGGTGAGTAAAATCTTCGTCGATATTATCCCCGTAAAAAAGCCAAGCCCCGCCGAAGCCGAACTCTTCGAAAAGCTCGTGCCCCTGGTTCAAGCCGCCAAGAAAGCCAAGCTCAACACCGCAGCCACCTTTCTCGAAACCCTCATCGACGCCTGCGTGATGGAGTGCTACTTCCGCGAGCACATGGCCGAGCGCGACCTGCTGTTTCAAGACACCGTCGACCAGCTACACGACTACCAACCATCGCAAGAGACCGCCACCGCTGAAGCGATCAACGCCCTAGTTGACGCACTCCAAGCCACCGACCTCCCACAAAAGCTAGCCGCCATCCCCGGAAAAAGCCCTGATCTACTCGGGGTTATGATGAAGGAGGGTAAGGTGTGAAGAAAGAGTCCGACGAAGTTCGACTTTTCTTTTTTACGCCCCAATCTCAAACTTGACGAGCATAGATAATGCACGTATGTTCACATATTAGATGAGTATCCTCCTACAAGCCCTCCATCTCGCACCCGCACCGGATCAATCCGATGCGGGTGGGCTTGTGTCGGTGCGTAAAGATGGCGAACTCCCCCCTCAATCGGTGGCTGAAAGGGTCGCTCAACGCGAAGCGCGGCTACTGGAGGGGACTAAGGCGCAGAAAAATATCTCGGTTGACTACATCTTTTTTCGCCGTTTTGGCGACGAAAGATCGTCGCAAGTCGCGGCCTACGTTCTGGACAACAGCACTTCCCTATATAGCCGCGAGGCGATTGCCGAATTGCATGCACGTGTCTGGCTGAACGGTTCAGCCCCCTTGCTCTATGTGGAGTGGCCCACCCATGTAGATGTCTTAAAATGCGCCGCAGAGCCACTGTTTTGGGATAAGCGGACGGAACGTCCGGAATACGTGGCTTCAGAAACGATTGATGCCGTTTCCGAAGTTTCGAAGTCACTCGACGCGGCCAAAGTCAGACGTTTTTCTGCCTACCGTTTGAGCAACGGCACTTTCTGGGAAGACCCTGAAAATTCCCACTGGGCGCGCGCGGAAAAGGCGGCTCATCGAGCACTCATACACGCCGTGGTCGAGGCGGACCGGGCGCTGAACGGCAAAGAAAAGCCACTCATGCGGCGCATGCTCTTGCTGACAATCCTCTGCAAATACTTGGAAGACCGTGGTGTCTTTCCCGCAAACTGGTTCGCACAGTTCGAAGCTTCGGCTCAGAATTTTCAGGATGTCCTAAAATCAGGTAAGCCGGATAAAGTGCGGGACTTACTTGCTGCGCTGAAAAAGAAGTTCAACGGGGATATATTCGAAATCGAAATCGATCTGGATGCTTCTCTTAACCGGGAAAATCTCCAGCACTTTGTGACCCTACTGGAGGCCAACACGATTAAGAAGCAAATGTTCCTGTGGAAGCAGTACAGCTTCAACTATATCCCGATCGAAGTCCTAAGTCACGTCTATCAGCATTTCGCACAGGAAGGAAAAGGTGCGGTGTTCACCCCTCCTTTCGTGGCAGACCTGATGCTCGACCACGCCATGCCCTTTGAAAAAATTACCGGCGATGAGCGGATACTGGATCCGACCTGCGGTTCGGGTATTTTCCTCGTCGGCGCGTTCCGCCGCTTGGTGCATCATTGGCAAAGTCACAACAATTGGAACCGCCCTAGCGTGTCCGTCCTGAAAGAGATTCTCCGTAAATCAATCTACGGCGTGGAGGACGGAGCCGAAGCCGCCCATATCGCTTCATTCAATCTTGCTCTGGCGATGTGTGATGCGCTGCAACCCAAGGTGATCTGGAGTCAGCTACGCTTCGACAAATTAATCGGCCGAAACCTATTTGTCGGCGACTTCTTCAAGCACGTGTCAAAACTTCGGGAAAAAGTCCCTTCTGGTTTCACCACGGTGCTGGGCAATCCGCCCTTTCTATCCAAACTAACCGAAGCGGCGGTAGAAACGCGCCCAACCGAAAGGAAAAAAATACCAATACCCGACGGCCAAATGGCTTACCGAGTGGCCGAAGAATCCATGACGCTACTCCACCCGGACGGCTGCCTTTGCCTCATCGAGCCACACGGCTTCCTCTACAACGCAAAGGCCAGAGCGTTTCTCGCAGACTTCCTCGCCAACAATACCGTCGAAACGATTCTAGACTTTGTCTCCATCCGAAAGCTCTTCGAGGGCGCAGACCCCAAAACTATTGCCATCGTGGCGAAGCTGGGCAAGCCCGAACCAGATCATACGATCGTGCACCAAACCTTTCGCCGCACTAAAAGTGTGCATGAGAAAATCGCCTTTGAACTGGATCACTATGATCGACATCTTGTGCACCTAGAAGCGGCTCTCGAAACACCATGGATATGGAAAGCGAACCTGCTCGGTGGCAGCAGAATTGCATCGATTGGTAAACGAGCAGAACAGTTTCCAAACATAAAAACTCACTGCATGGAGCAGGGCTGGGATTACGGAGAAGGCTTTATCGCAGCCAAAAGCGGTAAACGCGAACCGGCTGCTTGGCTGAGCGGTAAACCATATCTGCCTACCGAGAATCTGACGGCTAGCGGCATACAAGGAAAATTAGGCACTGTTGAGGCAGAAGAATTTCGGTCGGCATATAGCGAAAAACGATACTCCGGACCGATCGTGATGATTCGAGCGAATGAGCAGCTTCCATCAGCATTTAGAAGTACCGGTTTCCTCGCATATCGTGCAAAAATAATAGGGATCTCGGCGGGGGCTGAAGATACCAAAATGCTGGGAGGTTTTGCCAATGCAATCAGCGAGAGTCGGATGACTCTAAGATTTCTTCTCTATTTATTCAGCACTCAAATGCTTCTCGGGAAGTCAACCGCCATCCTGAAGCGTGACTTCGATGAATTACCTTCACCATCATCAGGTTTTTTCAAGAACATGAGCTGGTGGGAAAAAGTGTTGGTGGATGATGTTTTGAATTATTTCGCCAAGATGGTTCGAACCGGCCAAAACTCCGAAATCAGCCAAAAACAAGTCGATGCCGAATCCTTCAATCAATACGCAAAGACTTTCGTAAAACTCCTAGGCAGCGTTTACCGAAACCTTCGACCCGGGAAATCCGGCACGCTTGATGGCTTAGCCTACCATGCGTTTTACTTTGGAGAATCCTGCGAACTGAATTGGCCAGACGATTGGTCGAATCAACTGGAAGAAGTCATTTTTAAAAACTCAGGCACCGCGATCCAAACGACGCGCATACTTCGGTTCTACGAGAAAAACACCCTCATTATCGTAAAGCCCGACCGCCTGCGGCATTGGATCGCATCAACAGCCATACGCGATGCCGACGAAACTTTGGTTGACCTCCAAGAACAGGGATTTTAGAGAATGCCGGAATTCATAAACCACGCCCGCAAGGGAAAACTTTCGCGAACTGCGACCGAGGATTCTTTGATTCAAAGGACGATTGAATTCATCTGGCAGTCACTCGAACCATGGCGCAATGATCCGGATCGCCCTCACAATAATTCTGAAGAAGAGATCAATGCATCTTTCCACAACTTCCTGCAATCCAGAGCGCAGCATGATTTCTCCATGGTCTTCTTCCAGCATGAGCAAAAGCAAGAAGGGCAACGGCGCGTCGACTTATCCGCAAAGCCAGTAGATCGCACAGTTATCGAGGGCGTCACCTACACAAAATACACCCCACTCATCGTGATCGAAGGTAAAAGATTACCCGCTCCGGAAAAGTCGAGAGAGCTGGAATACGTGACTGGCGGCGCAAAAACGTCCGGTGGCATCCAACGCTTCAAGCTAGGCTTACATGGAAAAAACCATGAGCGAGTAATTATAATTGGCTACATCCAGCAAGGAAATCCTCATACTTGGGTGATGACTATCAATTCGTGGCTGGCTGAACTTAGCAAGTCAGACCCCGAGAATTGGACGAAATCTGAACAGCTCAATAACCTTGAACCAACCGAAAGCGGACACAGCGCAAGCTCAATATCCTATCACCCTAGAGCCGAAGGTTGCAGAACACAGTCAATTAAAATCGACCATTTCTGGGTAGATCTGTGCGACAATAAACACGACATTACGCCCGCGATAACTAAAATGAGAATATAAGTGAAAAAAAAGATGACATGGGAGGAGTTGCAGGCGGTGAAGAATCACCAACACTACGACTCTTATTATGAAGCCAACTAAAAAACTCACTCCCACATCACATCAACAGACTGAAGCCACCGCCGAAGTCAT
>Ga0307933_1000771_pt1 | contig 28738 bp, 38 predicted proteins | sample OrgLakmetageno88_FD_201811 | JGI IMG/M metagenome (GOLD analysis project Ga0307933, IMG submission 201811) | Saline water microbial communities from Organic Lake, Antarctica - #88 | ecosystem: Environmental > Aquatic > Non-marine Saline and Alkaline > Saline | place: Antarctica: Organic Lake... | reverse complement strand
TCGGGGTCGGAAGCCTAGAAATTGCAAAGAAACGGGAGCGACGGCTGACAACCGCCCTTATGGCATAATCTTAATTTTGAAACTATATTGAATTTTTCAAATTAGCCCCTTTTCGGCCAGGCACTAAATAGAGACCGTTATAGGCTTTGAGCGTTTCCTCGGGATCCTTGGCTCCCCAGACGATGGGTAACATGCCTCGATTCAATGCTTTATTTAGCTCAAAGCGGTCACCTAGCTCAGTTGCCATGTAAGGGTGCAAAGTTACTTGAACGGCTCGTCCGCCGAGTAGATTAACGCCTGCCCGTCTCAGTTTTCGGGCGCTGGAACCAGTGAGGACAAACTGCTGTCCTTTTTTTTGTTCGATCAGTGCATGCACAACTTCCAGTAGTTCAGGGAGCTTCTGCACTTCATCCAAAACAATCTGCTTTTCAGCCGTGTTCCCTCTCACGAGTTCCGTTAGTCTTTCCGGTCGAGCCGCTAATTCCCGATGCATAGCTGGGTCGAGTAGATCGACCCGGAGTGCTCCAGGGAAACGGTGTCGTGTCCAAGAAGTTTTCCCCGTCCCGCGGGGACCCAGTAAGAAAAAATGGCCGGCTGGTGCCTTTAAAAAACGAATCAGATATTCCATTATGAGCCGCAAAATGGCGAAATACATGCCAAATGTCAACACTCATCTATTCCCTACGGCTGACTTATTCTTCGAGTAGTTCTTTGGGCATGTCTTTGTCGCTTAACCGCTCGATCTTGGCTCCGATGGCTGTGAGCTTTTGTTCGAAGCGCTCGTAGCCGCGGTCGAGGTGGTAGATGCGCTGGATCCAGGTGACGCCCTCGGCTGCAAATGCGGCTAGGATGAGGGCAGCGGAAGCGCGTAGGTCGGAGGCCATGACGGGGGCACCGGAGAGTTTACTGGTGCCTTTGATAATCGCGCTGGGGCCTTCGATGGAAATATCGGCACCCATGCGCTGGAGCTCGGGCACGTGCATGAACCTGTTAGGGTAAATGCGCTCGGTGATGATAGAGAGGCCTTTGGTCTGAGTCATGAGGGCACCGAGTTGGGCTTGCAGATCGGTGGGGAAGCCGGGGTGGGGCAGGGTGACGACGTCGACTGTCTTGAGCGAGCCGGTGTAGGGGAGCACGCGGATGTAGTCGTCGCCGAGCTCCATGGGGAGGCCGGCTTCTTCGAGTTTATCGAGGAAGGCGCCGAGCAGTTTGGGGGCGATGCCTTTGACGGTGACGTCGCCGCGGGTGATGGCTGCGGCGATGACGAAGGTGCCAGCTTCGATGCGGTCGGCGATGACGCTGTGATCGCAGCCGTGGAGCTTTTCGACCCCGGTGATGATTAGTTCGGGGCTGCCAATGCCGGCGATCTTGGCGCCCATTTTAACCAGCATGTTACAGAGATCGACGACTTCTGGCTCGCAGGCGGCGCACTCTAAACGGGTGGTGCCGGGCGCGAGGGTGGCGGCCATTACAATATTTGCGGTGCCAGTCACGGTGCTGCCACTGCGACCACCGAGAAAAATAGGGCCGCCGCGAATCTCAGATGCGTCCACGTGGACGTAGCCGTTGGCGATCTCGACTTTACAGTTGAGCTTTTTGAGCCCTTTGATGTGGAGGTCGATGGGGCGTGGGCCGATCACGCAGCCGCCGGGGATGGAGACCTCGGCCTTGCGCATACGAGCCACGAGGGGGCCGAGCAGGCAGACGGAGGCGCGCATCTTACGCACGAGTTCGTAGGGCGCGACATGGGTGATCTTTTTTGAAGTGATCTCCCAGACGCCGGGCTCGGGCTGGACAGTTTCTGCGCCGATGTGGCGCAAGATCTCGAGCATGAAGCGCATATCGCTCAGGTCGGGGACATTGCGCAGCACGACGGTCTCTTCGGTCAACAAGGTGGCGGCAAGGATCGGGAGGGCGGCGTTTTTCGCGCCGCCGACTTCGATCTGACCGTGGAGGGGCCCGTTGCCGCTGACTTTAAAGACGTCCATGAATGTTATTTAGCGTTTGTTAATCAAGACTCGGCGTTTTCGTTGCTGCGGCGGTTGTTGCGACGGGGGCCGTTGCCATCGCGTCCACGGTTTTGACCGCCGCGATTGCCGCCTTTACCACCGCGTCCACGGTTTTGGCCGCCACGGTTGCCACCTTGGCCGCCGCGGTTGCCACCTTGGCCTTGGGGGCGTCCGCCAGGACGATCGCTGCGACCTTGGCCACCGCGATTGCTGTCTTTTTTGGGGGCTGGCTTTGGCTCGTTGCCGAAAAGTTTTCCGAAAAATCCGGTGATGGATGCGAGGAGGCCGCCTTCGCTGGCGGAAGATTCTTTGGCGGCGGGCTTATTTGCGGCATTGGCGCCAGTGCGGGGCCCGCGTGCATCGCGTTCGGCTCGCTCTGATTTGGCGGGGCGGTTTTTATTACGTTCAGCGCGGTGGGCATCACGTTCTGTGCGGCGCTCGGTGAGCTTGGCCTCGACGCTGGCGATGGCGGCAAGGGTTTCGACGCTGGGCTGGGGATTAGTTTCTCGGCGCGGCTCACGGGGCGCGCGCTCGGCGCGGGGTTCACGCTCGGCGCGGGGTTCGCGTTCGGCGCGGGGTTCGCGTGGTTCGCGCTCGCTGCGTCCGCTGCGGGGTGCGCGTGGCTCGCGTGAGGTGCGCTGGCTGCGCGGGTTTTCTTGGCGCTGGCTGCGCGGGTTTTCTTCGCGCTCGCTGCGCGACTCGGACGGGCTTGGGCTGCCACTGAGTTTTTCTTCTTTCAAGGCTGCGGCGGCACTGACTTCGCCCATCTTGGCGTTGCTGACGGAGGCGACTTCGGTCTTGAAGCCACCGCTGCGACGGCGGGTGCGTGGCTTAGTGGAAGCGTCGGTGCTGGGCGTGTAGCTCTGGCTCTGAGAGGCGTTTGTGTTTTCTTCTTCGAATTCTGGCATGGTGGTATCTGTGTTTTCTGGTGTGTGTTGTATGACCTGTTGGCTAGAGCAGTCATAGCCGGTGGGACGGGTCGTTGGTAGGTGTCTGCCGGTGGGGCGATTTCTTCGAGATGAGCGGCACGGAGCACGCGGACAGTCGATCGCGTCGGGTAGACAACGGTCTATCGCTAGCGAAGTGATATTTTTGAGCAAGGGTTAAGTTTGAATACTTATCCTAGGGTAGGGGTTTCTTGATTGTTTTCCATCTGTACAAGAGCGACTGTGCGGCTAGATCTTTACGCGGGATCAAAAATCACTTCGGGTAGGTAGCTAGTTACTGTTAGGTTTGGCACATTGACGACCTGACTGAGCTTGAGGTCGAGCGCGGCGGAGCAGACTAGAAGCGCTTGTTCAGGCAGCAGATTAGTTCGGTTTGTAATATAATCAATCGCCCGGCGGACTGCATTTTGTGCATTTACTTTGAGATCGGGGCCGCTAGCGACAAAAGCGTGGTAGCGTGAGCCCGCGTAGGCAGCGGGTGATAGATCCGGAGTCGTCAATATATAGGGAGCATCAACCGAAAAGTTCTCTTCGAGGCTGATACGGAGCTTTACGTCCATTGGAGCCTCCAGTCCATTGATGGAGACCTCGCCATCACCCTGTGCTGCGTGTGCGTCGCCCGCGCAGAGCATGCCCCCTTCGACTAATACGGGCAAATAGAGTATGCTGCCTGCGGTGAGATGCTTGACATCCATATTGCCGCCATAAGACCCCGGCGGCCGTGTCCGGAAAGAACCTGTATCGGCACGCTGCACACCTAGAATACCGCAAAATGGGTGCAGCGCGAGTGTGATCCCTGGCATGCTTCGAGTCTGATCCCCATCTAGTGACCAGTGGTGCAGGTAAAAATCTTTAAAATCTTCTGGGAGAAAGCACCTTTCTGGTATGACGCTCTGCCAAGCCCAGCCTTTGTGATGGTACTCGAGGATTTCGATTTTAAGTGTATCGCCTGGTTTAGCACCTTTAATGGCGACGGGGCCGGTGAGTGCGTGAATTTTATTAAAATCAATTTTAACGAAGTCCTCGAGCGACTGTCCGGGGTGCACTTGTCCGTCGCTTGAGTCGCTCATCTCAATCAAGATCGTGTCGCCCGACTCAATCTCAATCCGAGGGGGAATACTGTTATCCCATACGTTGTAAGTAATTGATTTGTCTAAAGTATGCATGATGGGTTGCGCGTGATTGGGATAATCGGTTCACAGAATACCGATGCGGCCGCTAGTGGCTGTCAGAGAGGAGAGTTGGTTCAAGCTCATTTGGTTCAAGCTCATTTCGTGCCAGTCTTTCTAGTCGATCTTCAATTACGATGTCAATCATGGCACTTGGCACGATAAAGAGAACATGTCTTCATTCTCATTGAAGTGGTATCTAAAATGCTAATTGTGTTTTATTTCCCAACTACCTTACATCCCATGCGAATCAGTCGAATTTTAACTCCCGAAGGGTCTTGTTACGCTGTCGAAAAACCGACAGGTCACTGTATTTGTGTGGGCACTCCGTTGACGGGCTTGGTGGAAACTGGCGAGCTAGTGAAAGACCCGGTCTTTCTAGTGCCGATCGAGCCTACGACGATTTACGCGATTGGCTTGAACTATCGTGCTCATGCGATCGAGATGGATAAGCCTATTCCGGAGCATCCCGTCGTCACGATGAAGAGCCCGACTGCAGTTCTCGCTTCAAAGGGGCAGATTGTATTGCCTCGGTTTCTTCCAAGCGATTCGGTGGACTATGAGTGTGAGCTGGTTATCGTGATCGGTAAGACCTGTAAGAATGCGACCAAGGCCAACGCACTCGATCATGTGCTCGGTTATACTGCGGCTAATGATGTGAGTGCGCGTGACTGGCAGAAAATATATAGTGGTGGCCAGTGGTGCAAGGGGAAGACCTTCGATACCTTCTGCCCGTTGGGGCCAGTCATCGTCACGCCGGATGAAATTGGCGATCCAGATGCACTTCAAATCCGGACTGTGTTGAACGGTGAGGAAGTGCAGTGCTCAAATACCAGCGATATGATTTTTAGTGTTTCGGATTTGATTGTTTTTCTAAGTGGTAGCACGACTTTGGCACCGGGCACCATTATTTTAACGGGTACTCCTACGGGGGTCGGGGTGGCGCGCCAGCCGCAGCGTTTCCTGCAAGCAGGCGATCAAGTGGTGATAGAGATCGAGGGGATTGGGCGTCTAGAAAATACAGTGACCGAAGAGGTGATTTAAAGTGTCTTCAAGGTATGATTTTTTGAAGCTTTCTGAGTTGGGGCTCTATCGAAAGGGCTGCTACTTCAGTTTTGCAAATGCCTTCATCTGGATGATTGGGCTAGGGACACCGATGGTGCTCCTGTGTGAGAAATTAGGTGCAAGTCCCGCGCAGGTTGGGCTGATCTATGCGGCTGTGTTTTTGTTGCTGCCGGTTCAGTTAGCCTCGACGGCCTTATTGCCGATTCTTGGGTTTCGTAAACAAATCCTGTTGGCTTGGGGCACGCGCTCGCTCTTTCTGATCGTACCCGTGGTGATCGTCTTTTGGGCGCCCGAAGAGCCGGATGACTGGGTGCTCACTCTTTTTATTTGCTCAGCCCCTACAATGCGTTTCGCCTGCTATATTCTCTCACTTTGATCGCGGCAGTGGTCAGCTTGTGGTTGCTGCGAAAGCTCCCTGATGGGCAACGACCGGTGGTGATCTCGCTCAGCCGTTTTTTCAAGAGAGCGCCAGAGCTGTGCCTGCGGCCGAGTCATTATCGCCGCTTCATGCGGCTACAGGTCGTCTACGGAATCGCTGGTTATGCCTTTGCTCCTTTTTTGGTTTATTATTTAAAGACGGCGCTGGATTACAGTCAGAGTTATATCCTCATGCTGATGGCGCTCCAGTTTGTGGGGATTTTAGGCGAATCTATGATTATTAAGGAGTGGTTTGATCAATACCAATGCCTTCCTTGGTTACTTTGCCTCAGCGCTGGTATTGCAAGTTCCTATGTTGAAGGGATATATGAAGATCAAAGATAATTTTAACTCAGATGAGCCCTTGCCTAAGCGAGGTATCATGGTGCGACCTTTTCGTTATTTGGTAACTTTTATCAACCTGGTGGAGCCGCCCGCAAATCGCAGGGCGAAAAAAGAGCCTAAGCTCTAGTCAAAAAGGGAGTGTTTCTTAATTATTTCTTGGCAAGAGTGGCGTTTAACTAATACGTAGTTGTATGTCTATCCGCACTAAACTCGATTTCGAACTCAGCTTCTTCGAAAGCCTGCACCGGCGTATGCCTAAAGACTTGCGGGTCGCAACGACGCTCGCGCACATCTACACTCAGGCTGGCCAGTTTGACTCTGGCTTGAAGATGGATCGTAAGCTGGTGCGACTCGACCCCAAAGACCCCACGGCGCACTACAACCTCGCCTGTAGCTTGTGTCTAAAGAAGCGCCCATCAGAGGCGGTCAAAGTGCTGCGCACCGCAATCGCCTTCGGCTACAAGGACTTTGATTGGATGCAGCACGACCCCGATTTGAATGGGCTGTTGAATTATTCCGAATTCAAGCAGCTTTTGAGTGATCTGGAGAGCCATGGGTGAGGTCTTTGCTGATTCCCCCCCAAGTAGAGCAAATAGCCCTTTTTTAAAGCGACTAGGCGATTATTATCAAATGAATTTGAATTTTTCTGAATTTGTACTTGCCAGAGTAGGCATCAGCGGCATTTTCACGCTCTTTTTTCAAAGGAAGCATCATTCACCATTAACGAGGCGGGTCAGAAATCCGCCTTATATCTAAGATGTCACAGTCACTATTACAAAAACACTACGCTGAGAAGGTCGTGCCCGCACTTATGGAAAAGTTCGGCTACACTAACCCGCATCAAGTTCCCGCGGTCAAAAAGATCGTCCTCAACTCTGGTTTCTCAGCTACGGCCGATAAGAACCACGTTCAGTTTGTGAACGATGAGCTCGGCAAGATCGCGGGTCAACGGCCTGTCACGACTCGCGCGAAACTGAGTATCTCGAATTTCAAACTCCGTGAGGATCAGCCTATCGGTTGCAAAGTCACTCTGCGTGGCACGGCGATGTATGATTTCCTCATGCGCTTGATCAGTATTTCGCTTCCCTGCATTCGTGACTTTCGTGGAGTGCCTACGCGCCTAGATGGCAAGGGCAACTACTCGCTCGGCGTCAGCGACCACACTATTTTCCCCGAAGTCAGTGCCGAAGGTAACAATGCCAATCTCGGTATGGATATTTGTATCAACACCAGCGCTGCGAGCGATGAAGAAGGCCGTGAATTACTCAGACTGTTCGGTATGCCCTTCCGCAAAACTAGCGCCGAATTAGCTGCTGAAGAAAAGGTTGATGCCGCTGCCACTACTGCCACTACTGCCGCTACCGCATAATCATTTTTAGAGAAATTAACACATGGCTAAAAAATCAGCAATCCAACGTAATTTAAAGCGCGAACGCATGATCGCAAAATACGCGCCCAAGCGCAAAGCGCTCAAAGCGATCCTCACCAATCCGGATACTCCCGATGAGGAGTTCTACAAGGCGCAAGCCAAGTTAACTAAGCTGCCTAAAAACAGCTCCCCGATCCGTGCACGCAACCGTTGCTCCGTCACTGGGCGTCCCCGTGCGTTTATCCGTAAATTCGGTCTTTCCCGTATCACATTCCGCGAGCTTGCCACCCAAGGCAAAATTCCCGGTGTGACTAAATCCTCTTGGTAATCATTCAGAATACAGAAATCAGAGGTCGGATAGCAGAAACTGCCCAAGACTAATTTTTTTTGAATACTTACTACTCACAATATTGAAAACCCACTAGTAAAATACTATGGCAGTTCACGACACAATCGGCGATTTCCTCACCACGATCCGCAATGCCAGCTTGGCGCGCAAGGTAGCCTGCAGTACGCAGCATTCCAAAATGCGCTTGGCCATCGCCGCGATCCTGAAGAGCGAAGGCTACATTCACGCATTTAGCGAAGGACAAGATGAGAAGGGCTTCAAGACGCTCACGCTCAAATTGAAATACGCAGGCAAAACACCGGCGATCACCGGCATCCAGCGTCATAGCACGCCGGGTCGTCGTCTCTACTACGGTTGCACTGAAATCCCTCGCGTTCTTGGCGGCATGGGTGTGGCAATCCTCACTACTTCTAAAGGCGTCATGCGCGCTCGCGATGCCCGTGAACAGGGCGTTGGTGGCGAGTTCGTCTGCAAAGTCTGGTAATTTTAAAGGCTACATACGATGAGCAGAATTGGTAAACTTCCTATCCCCGTCCTTGATAAGGCAAACGTCGCAGTTGACGGTCAGACCGTCCGCGTTGATGGCCCCAAGGGTAAACTTGAAAAAACTTTCGACCGTTCGATTAAGATCGAGCTGGCTGACAGCGAAATCCGTGTGACGCCTGCTGACAGCAGCCGCCACGCTCGCGCCATGTTTGGCACCGCGCGTTCCATCATCAATAATATGGTGGTCGGCGTTGTCGACGGTTACGAAAAAAAACTTGAGATCAAAGGCGTCGGTTTTCGTGCAACTCTCCAAGGAGATTTGCTCGACCTCGCACTCGGTTACTCACACCCGGTCAAGGTGAAGATTCCTGAAGGGATCACAGTCACTGTCACCGAGAACACAAAAATCTCCGTCGCCGGTGCCGATAAGCAAATTGTCGGCGAAATCACCGCGACCATCTTCTCTTACTTCCCCGCAGAGCCTTACAAGGGCAAGGGTGTCCAGATCGTCGGTCAATACGTCCGCCGTAAGGAAGGTAAAAAATCCGCTTAATTTTCAGCAGAGGGTAATCCATGAAACTCCAGAAAAAAAATTCTCTCGCGCAGAAGCGTCGCTATCGCATCCGCAAGAAGGTAAATGGCACCGCCGAGCGCCCGCGCCTCGCAGTGCATTTCTCCAATAAGCACATCTATGCCCAGTGCATCGACGACGTTGCTGGCCACACCGTAGCCTACGCTTCTTCGGTCGGTGGCAAGGATGCCGAGGCTAAGGCCAACAACGAAGGTGCTATCGCACTCGGTAAGGTGATCGCTGATAAAGCGAAAGCAGCCGGTGTCGAGGCTGTCGTTTTCGACCGCTCCGGTCGCCGCTACCATGGTTGCGTTAAATCATTCGCAGAAGCGGCTCGCGAAGGCGGCCTCAAATTTTAAGGATAATCTCATATGAGCAGACAAAAAAGATCATTTTCCCAAAAGGACGAGCCAGAAGAAACTCCTGAGTACGTCGAGAAGGTTGTGCACATCAACCGTTGTGCCAAAGTTGTAAAGGGCGGTCGCCGTTTCAGCTTCTCCGCACTCGTCGTCGTTGGTAATCAAAAAGGCGAAGTCGGTGTCGGTTATGGTAAAGCGAAGGAAGTCCCTGAGTGTATCCGTAAAGGCACTGAGCAAGCTAAGAAAAACCTCGTCACTATCAAGCTCCGCGGCGACACGATTCCTCACCACGTGATGGGGCGCGCTGATGGCGGCAAAGTCCTCCTGCGCCCAGCGTCGGACGGAACGGGCGTCATCGCTGGCGGCGGTTGCCGTGCGGTGCTCGAATCTGTCGGCATTAAGAACATTCTATCTAAGTCTCTCGGTTCGAACAACCACCTGGCCATGGTCAACGCCACTATGGCCGCGCTGCTCCAGCTTCGATCCAACGAGGAAATCAAAAACATCCGTTTCGGCGAAGCCGCTGCGGAAGTCGTTTAAATCCGGCTAAGGATCCAGCAACATGAATCTCCATAATATCCCAACAATCAAAGGTGCCACACACCCCACCAAACGTCTCGGACGTGGTGAAGGTAGCGGTCACGGTAAAACATCCGGTAAGGGGCACAAAGGGCAAAAAGCTCGCTCCGGCGGTGGTATTCGTATCGGTTTCGAAGGCGGTCAAATGCCTCTCTACCGCAAGCTTCCGCGCCGTGGTTTCAACAACAAGAACTTCAAAGTTTCCTATCAACTCGTGAACGTCGGACAGCTCGAAAAGCTGGAAGGCGATATAGTTGATCGCGAAGCGCTCATCAGAGCTGGCCTCGTCCGTGATAACAGGCAGGGCGTCAAGCTCCTGGGTGATGGCGAAGTTTCCAAAGCATATACGATCCATGTCTGCAAGGTCTCCGATACTGCCAAGAGCAAGATCGAAGCCGCTGGCGGTAAGATTGAAGCCCCTGCAAGCGGTGAGCCAGTCGAATCCGCCGTAGAGAAGGAAGACGCGTAGTTCGATTCCCCCGTGGGGTCGAGTGAAGGATAATCAATAATGCTTTCAGCTTTTACAAACTCTCTGAAGATTCCAGAGCTGCGCCAGAAGATTTTCTTCACGCTGGCTTTGCTTTTCATCGCTCGTGTAGGTGCCAACATTCCGCTACCCGGAATGAATATAGCACCGATTCAGGACTTCTTCGCAGACCAATCGAATGCTGGCGGCGGTCTCGTCGGTATGTTCAATATGTTCACCGGGGGCGCTTTGCTCAACGGTGCGGTCTTCGCGCTGGGCATCATGCCCTACATTAGTGCGTCGATTATCATGCAGCTCGTCGGTGCGGTTTTCCCCACCATCGCTCGCTTGCAACAAGAAGGCGATGTCGGCCGCCAGAAGATCAATCAATACACCCGCTACCTCACCCTAGCGATTTGCCTAGTTCAAGGTTTGCTCCTGCTCGTCGCGCTCTCGACGAATCCCGCCAGCCTCATCGGCCAAGGGTTTAATCCCGCAGAGTATGGCCAGGTTGTCATCGCCTCCCAAGTTCCTTTCTTGATTACAGGCACCATTTTTCTCACCGCCGGCACCATGATCATGGTTTGGCTGGGTGAGCAGATCACTCAGAAGGGGATCGGCAACGGCATCTCGCTCTTGATCACCGTCAGCATCATCTCTGGCTTGCCGGGTGCGGTGGCTTCGGCTTACCAAATGTTTGTCGCTCCCGTTGGCTCCGAAGGCACTTCGCTGGGTGTTCCCGAAGGTGTGCTGATGTTTGCACTGCTCTTTACTGTGACGGCCGCACTCGTTGCTATCACCCAAGCCCAGCGCAAGATCCCCGTCCAATACGCCAAGCGCGTGGTCGGCCGCAAGGTCTATGGTGGTCAAAGCTCTTTCCTTCCTTTGAAGGTCAACTACGCAGGTGTTATGCCCGTCATCTTCGGTAGCGCCATCCTTATGTTCCCCGCCCAGATACTCACCTATCTTGGCAGTGCCACAGGGATGCGTTTTTTCAACGACTTCGCAGATTCCATCGGCCAAGGGCAGATGGCTTACTACATCATCTTCGGCCTCCTCATCTTGGTCTTCAGTTACTTCTGGGTCTCTATGATGTTTAAGCCTATTCAAATTGCAGACGATTTGAAGAAAAATGGCGGCTACATTCCTGGCGTCCGTCCCGGTGAGCCCACCGCCAAGTTTCTCGATCACATCATGACCCGCCTGACTCTGTTTGGCGCGCTCTCGCTGACAGTGATCGCAGTCTTTCCTGACTTTCTGCTCTTTACCTATAACGTGCCCTTCAGTGTTGCCATCTTCTTTGGCGGCACGGGTATGTTGATCACCGTAGGTGTGCTTCTCGACACCATGCGCCAGATCGAGACTTATCTCTTGCAGCGCCACTACGATGGCTTCCTTAAGAAGGGAAAAATACGTGGCCGTTCCGCTGCACGTAATAAGCAGCTCGTCGATTCCGCTGGCCTCCAAGATTTCTGGACTGCCTGGCGCCCACTTCTAGTCATCGCCTTTGTGCTCTTTATTTTGGGAATCGTCTCTTGGTTTCTGAATCCGAGCTAAGCCCGCCAGCGCCGTGACTTTTCCGAAGGTGTGATGCTTGCATGACTTCTTCGTTTTTCAACTTTTGTTCTTTGACCCATCTCCTCGCTACGTAATTTGATGAAATATATTCGCTCAGACGAAGAAATTCAGATAATACGCGAAGCCTGCCAAATCGCCGCAACTGTGCTAAAGCGCCTTGTCGATACGGTGGTAGAGGGGATGACTACTTACGATCTAGATCAGCTCGGCCGCAAAGCCATCGAGGAGCTGGGAGCCGAAAGCGCCTGTCACAATTACCGTAACGGCGACCACGTTTTCCCCGCCTACACCTGCCTCTCCGTCAACGACGAAATTGTGCACGGAATCGGTACTATGCGTCGCAGTATTCAGCCAGGAGATGTCGTATCCATCGATGTCGTCGTCCGTTATCGGGGATTTATTGGTGATAATGCCAGCACTGTGCTGATCGAGCCAGTCGCCGCTGAAAACGCAGCCCTCATCGAGGCCACCCGTGAATCGCTCAACTATGCGATCAGTTTTGCCAAAGCCGGCAACCGAGTGGGCGACATTTCCAACGCCATCGAACGCTTCATCAAGCGCCACAACTACGGAATCGTCCGCGAGTTCGTCGGCCATGGCGTCGGTAGAACAATGCACGAGCCACCGCAAATTCCGAACTTCGGGCGTCGCGGTAGCGGCGCTTTACTCAAGCCCGGTATGTGCCTCGCCATCGAGCCCATGATCAACCTCGGCACCGGCAAAGTCGACATGCTCGACGACGGCTGGACAGCTGTGACAAAGGATCGTAAGCCCTCCGCTCATTTCGAGCACACAGTCCTCGTCACCAACGGCGAGCCGGAAATTTTAACAATTCCGCAGAATTAACTTTTCAAACCAACTTAAATCACTACTTTCCAACGTTTTCCCGTAATTCAGCGGGTGACCAAACTATTCAAATATCATGCCACGTATCCTTGGAGTCGATATCCCCGCAAACAAGAAGCTAGTTTTCTCGCTTCGTTACATCTATGGCATCGGGCCGACCCGTGCTGCAGCCATCGTCGCCGAGTCCGGTTTCGATGCGGATCGCCGTGCCGGCGACCTTAACGAAGAAGAGGTCAATCAGCTTGCATCTATTGTTGCGGACAAGCAGTACATCGTCGAAGGTGACCTTCGCCGCGAGCGTACTGCAAACCTGAAGCGCCTCACCGCCATCCGCTGCCTGCGTGGTATACGTCACCTGCGTGGCCTGCCAGTTCGTGGCCAGCGCACAAAAACAAACGCCCGCACACGCAAAGGTGCTGTCAAGCCAGTCCGTAAGTAAGCGGCTATCAATATTTAAAAGGAATTTCCTATGAGCGAAGAAGAAAATAAATCTGCCGAAGAAGAAGAAAAAGTAGTCGCTGCGGCTCCTACAAAAGAGGCCAAGGTCTCTACAGAAGCCAAAGATCCCAAAGATCCCAAAGATCCCAAAGATCCCAAAGATTCTAAAGGCGCGACTAAGCCTGAAAAGAAGAAAGCAAAAGCTGCGGCCTCTGATCAAGCAGGCGAAGAGGGCGCTGAGCCCGAAAAAAAGAAGGAAGTCACTGCAGAGGATCTTCTCAAAAGCGATTTGGACGGTGTTAAAATCCGCCGCGCTAAAGGCAGTAAGAACATTATTTCCGGCATCGTCAACGTGCTCGCAACTTTCAATAACACAAAAGTCACTTTCTGTGATGCACGCGGTAACGTCATTTCCTGGTCGAGTGCCGGGAAGTGCAACTTCCGTGGCTCCCGTAAGTCCACTGCCTATGCCGCTCAGGTCGTCACGCAAGACGCCGGCCGCACAGCCATGTCGCACGGAATGAAAGAAGTCGTCGTCAAGTTGAACGGCCCTGGTATGGGTCGTGATTCCGCTGTCCGCGCACTCCAATCTCTAGGCATGATCGTCACCGAAATTATGGATGTGACTCCGGTCCCCCACAACGGTTGCCGCGCGCCGAAACGTCGTCGTGTTTAATGTGACTCTGCCACATAGACACATATAAACTAGTAAGCAGATAAAAAGGAAATAAAACCATGGCCCGTTACACAGGACCCACTACACGTATCAACCGCCGTTTTGGACAAGCGATTTTCGCTCCCACCAAAGCATTCGAGCGCAAGCCACACCCTCCCGGTCAGCACGGCCCCCGCCTGCGCCGTAAGTTCAGTGACTATGCGGTTGGACTCAATGAAAAGCAGAAGCTTCGTTTCATGTATGGCATGACAGAGAAGCAGTTCCGCCTCACTTTCGAAAAGGCAAAAGCGACACGTGGTGTCACTGGTGAAATTTTCCTGAAAATGCTGGAATGCCGCCTCGACAGTGTCATCTATCGCCTAGGTTTTGCAAAGTCTCGCGCAGCCGCACGTCAGTTTGTCGGCCACGGCCACATCGCCGTCAACGGCAAGAAGACTGATATTTCCAGCTTCATGGTCAAAGAGGGCTACGAAATCGAGGTGCGCGAGCGCACCTCCTCTCGCCAACTCGCGACACGTTGCATGGAAGAGAGCCAAGCACGCACCGTGCCTGAGTGGCTCACACTCAATGCCGACACGCTTAAAGCCACCGTCAGTCGCCTTCCCTCTAACGAGGAAACCGAAGCGTCGATTAACGTTCAATTGATCGTTGAATTCTATAGCCGCTAATCCGGCTATATTCAACGCCATCATCGCCATTCATTGTAACCAGTTAGAGAAAAGTCCATTATGCCAAAGCGCTTAGGAAAATTCGAACTTCCAAACCGTCTGTCCAAGGTTGAAGAAACCGCCACAGATACTTTTGCCACATTTACAGCTGAGCCGTTTGAGACCGGTTACGGTCACACCATCGGTAACTCCCTTCGCCGCGTGCTTCTTAGCTCGATCGAAGGCGCTTCCATCACCTCGATCAAGATCGACGGTGTGCAGCACGAGTTTCAAAGCATCGATGGCGTCGTCGAAGATGTCACCGATATCGTGCTCAACCTCAAAAAGGTGCTGCTCGTCTCCGAGTCCCGCGAGTCCGCTACGCTCCTCATCGATGTCAATCGTGATGGCAAAGTGACTGCAAAAGACATTCAGGAAGACTCCAACTTCAAAATCATCAACCCGAAGCAAATCATCTGCACACTTGATAAACCTCAGCGTTTCCTCGCTGAGCTCGAAGTCAAAGTAGGTCGCGGTTACTGCGCCGGTGAAGATAACAAGAAAGACGATCAAGCCATCGGCGTCATCCCGATCGACTCGCTCTTCAGCCCTGTGCGCCTGGTCAAGTATTCCGTTGAGAACACCCGTGTCGGCCAGTCGATGGACTATGATAAGCTCATCCTCGAAGTCACCACCGACGGGCGCATCACTCCCGACGATGCACTCAAGCAAAGCGCTGCCATTCTCAAGCACCACCTCGACGTATTCGACGAAGTCTCGCAAGACGACATTGAGTTCGAGAGTGAGAGCAAAGAGATCAGCGAAGAGCAAAATCGCCTGCGCAAGCTGCTCAACATGAGCGTGAACGAAATCGAACTCTCCGTTCGTGCCGCTAACTGCCTCAACAACGCCAACATCACAACTGTTGGTGAGCTCGCCATGAAGTCCGAACAAGAGATGCTCAAGTATCGCAACTTCGGTAAAAAGTCGCTCAACGAAATCAAGGACAAGCTCGAGCAACTCGGCCTCTCCCTCGGTATGAAGATCGACGAACGCCTCCTTGAAAAGGGCAGCGAACTTTAATCGCTCACTTTTCACCCCTTTAGTAGAAAGAAATTTAGACAATGCGTCACAACAACAGAAAACATAAACTCGGCGTTTCCGGTACTCACCGTGCCGCTATGATGGGCAATCTCATGACGGCCCTCATTACCCACGGCCGCATCGAAACCACTATATCCAAGGCACGCGCCCTGCGCCCCGTAATGGAGAAGATCATTACGCTCGCGAAGAAGGCCGAGAAGGCCAACGATACTGCCCGCAAGCTTCACTACCGCCGCCTCGCGATCGCTCGTGTCCGCGATAAAAAAGCAGTCGCCCAGCTCTTCGACGAGCGCGTCACAGAGTTCACCGAGCGCAATGGAGGTTACACCCGTATCTACAAGCTCGGTCAACGGATCGGCGACGCTGCCGAAATGGCACTCATCGAGTTTGTCGATGGTAACGACGAAGGTTACAACGCAAAGCCTAAGAAGAAAACCGCCGCTAAAAAAGTAGTGAAAGCAGACGACGCTGAAGAGGAAGAAGCGCCTGCCGACGATGCCGTTGAAGCTAAAGCAGAAGTCGCTGAGGCTGAAGCAGAGGTTATTGATGCTAAGGAAGAAGCGGCTGATGCTAAGGAAGATGTGGCTGAAGCTAAGGAAGATGTGGCTGAAGCTAAGGAAGATGTGGCTGAAGCTAAAGAAGATGTCGTGGCTGCAAAAGAAGCCGTGGTTGAGGCTAAAGAAGAGGCTGCTGAAGAAAAGAAAGACGCGTAAGCGATTTTCAAAACTCTTTCCACAAAACCCGTCCTCTTGCGAGGACGGGTTTTTTGTGGAATTTTCTTCCTCGCCCCAGCGCCGCGCAAATCCTTAATTCCCTCTCATGCATCCAACGATCAACACCGCCACCGCCGACTTCATCCACCGTCTCCCCAAGACGGAGACCCACCTCCACATCGAAGGCGCACTCCCCTATCAACTGCTGCAGCAGCTCGATCCTGCGAAGTTCAGTCAGCCCCAAGCCTGCTGGGCGCAGGATTTCAAATGGCCGTGCTTCGAAGACTTTGAGGCACACTTGATCAGCCATGCCCTGCATTGGTTCACTACGCCCGAGCGCTACTACGAGGCCGCGCAAATCATCTTCGCCGGCCATCTCGCGCAAAACGTGCGCTACGTAGAAACCTCCTTCCACGCCGGCATGATCGAGTTTCTCGGCATCCCCGGGCGCGAGATCGTCAACGCCATCCGCGCCGCTGCGCCCGAAGGGCTCGAATTACGCGTCTTTATGGGCATGGCGCGCAATAGCTACAACGAAACCCTCGCTCCCGTGCTCGAAGAGTGCGTCACTTGGGAGGGGCTGGCAGGTATCGACCTGCACGGAGTCGAGTATCTGCCACTCGAAGCGTGGACGGTTAAGTTGTGGGAAAAAGCCCGTGCGCACGGCCTCGAAACCAAAGCCCACGCCGGCGAGTTCGGCCCCGCCGCCCATGTGCGCGAAGCCATCGAAGTGCTCGGCACCCAGCGCATCCAGCACGGCATCCGCGCCATTGAAGACGCTGCCGTGGTGGAACTCGCGATCGCACGCGGTGCCACTTTCGACGTGTGCCCGATCAGTAACGTCAAGCTCGACGTCATCGATCAGCTAGCAGATCACCCCATCCGCCAGTTGTTCGACCGCGGCCTGCGCTGCACCATCAGCACCGACGATCCCTTCTCCTTCGGCAACACCGTCGAAGACGAATACGCCGCGCTCAGTGCAGGGCTCAACTTCACCCATCCCGAGCTCAAGCGACTCGCCAAAAACGGTTTCGAAGTTGCACTAGTGGACGAGGCTACCCGAGCAAAGTGGATCGCCGAGGTGGATGGCACGTGTTAAGGTTGGAGTCCCGCATTTATGCGGCCGCGTTTGAGAGGCCATACAAATGCAGACAGATACAGCTCAAAAACCGCAATTTTAACTACGGATAAACACAGATGAACACGGATAAGAGTGCTAGTAGATTGAATTTTAAGCGTCAATACTGGTAGCGCGGTGTGGCCTCACACTGCATACGGCAACCGAGGCGGTCACTACTAACGGTGCTGACTGAGGCCAGTCAGCGCTACCCACTCAAAAGGCTTTAAAATACACAGGCTATTTATAATTTCCCGAGCTCAAGCGCCTCGCTAAAAACGGCTTTGAAGTCGCACTAGTGGACGGAGCCACCCGAGCAAAGTGGATCGCCGAGGTGGATGGCACGCGTTAAGGTTGGAGTCCCGCATTTATGCGGCCGCGTTTGAGAGGCCATACACATGTAGACAGATACAGCTCAAAAACCGCAATTTTAACCACGGATAAACACAGATGAACACGGATAAGAGTGCTAGTAAGATTGAATTTTAAGCGTCGATACTGGTAGCGCGGTGTGGCCTCACACTGCATACGGCAACCGAGACGGTCACTACCAACGGTGCTGACTGGGGCTAGTCAGCGCTACCTCAATACCTCCGCGCAGGTGCCACTCGTAGCGTCTCGTATCGACTCGGATCGACCTCCTGAATGAAGCGGCTGGGGTTGAGGCGCATGACTTGGCTGCCTTGTTGGTTGAGCATGGGGTAGCTCATATAGAGCTCTTCTTCGGCGCGGGTCACGGCTACGTAAAAGAGGCGGCGCTCTTCTTCGAGGTTTTGCTCGTCGATGGCGCGTTTGAGCGGGAAGGTGCCGTCGGCCAGGCCGATCACGAAAACCACGGGGAATTCTAAGCCTTTGGCTTGGTGAATCGTCGTGAGGCGCAGGCAATTTTGCTGCTCTTCGGGGGTGCGCTCGTTGCTTTCGGAGGCGAGCAGCACCAGCTGCGCCAGCAATTCTTCCATCGTCTCGTAGCGGTTGGCGAAGCTAACGAGGCTTTGCAAGTCGTCGGCGCGATCAGTCCAGTTGGGATAAATCTCTTTGATGTAGTTGCTATACCAACCGTCGAGGGCGAGTTGGATGATTTCCTCGGGGGACTTTATAGTCAACGCGGTGGAGATTTCGCGCAGGGTCTCGGCCAGCGATGGCCATTCTTCTTTGGCGTCGGCGGGCACTTTATTCAGCACTTCTTCAGAGACGAGCACGTCGAAAAAATTCTTTTCTAGCTTGGCGGCGCGTTCGCGCGTGAATTTATGCAGGCGCTCGGCTGTCTTAGGCCCTACTTTGGGCAGGAGGCAAGTGAAGCGCGCGAAGGCGGACACGTCGGCGGGGTTGGAGGCGAAGCGCAGCTGGGCGGTGAAGTCCTTAATGTGGGCTTGCTCAAAGAAGCGCACGCCGCTGGTGATTTGGTAATCGATGTTCAGGCGGGTGAGCTCCATTTGCAGATCCATCGCTTGAAAGTGGGCGCGGTAAAGCACGGCGATGTCGGAGAGATTGCGGCCTTCGTCGATCAGTCCTTCGATGCGCTCGATGATGAATTTGGCTTGGCTGCGGGTGTCCATCACGGGCACGAAGTAGGGGCGTTCGCGCGAGGGCTTGACGGCGCGCAACTCCTTCGAGAAGCCGCGCCCAGAAGGTTGCGCGTTGAGCACGGCGTTGGCAAATTCGAGAATTTCGGGCGAGCTGCGGTAGTTGGTCTCGATCTTGTGAATCTCGGCGCCGGGGTGGCGGTGTTCGAACTCCATGATGTTATCCATATTTGCGCCGCGCCAGGTGTAGATGCACTGCGCGTCGTCGCCCACGGCCATCACTTGGTGGTGCCCGGCGAGTAGATCGACGATGTCGGACTGCAGGCTGTTGGTATCCTGAAACTCGTCGACGAGGATGTGCTTGAAGCGGTCTTGATATTGTTGGCGGATTTCGGGCTGTTCGCGCAGCAGTTTGAGCAGGTATTCAAGTAGATCGTCGTAATCGACGACTTGCTGGTCGAGCTTGGCCTGCATGTAGCCTTTGTGAAACTGGTCGATCTTGGCAGCCATGCCGTCGAGAAAAGGGTAGCGCTCCTCGGCCTCCTCGCGCGGGGTGCGGCAGGTGTTGCGCGCGTAGCTGATGAGGTTGGCGATCACCTTGGGCTTTGGGTTGTTTTTGGTTTTGATGAACTTCGGGTCGACGGATTGCACGACGTTTTTAAGAATCGTCTCGGCCTCGCCCTCGTCGAGGATGGTGTAATTACGCTTGAGGCCGACTAGGTCGCCGTGGACGCGCAGGATGCGCTGAGCGATACTGTGGAAGGTGCCGCCCCAGAGGTAGCGTCGCCCGATACCGGTGAGATCTTCCACGCGCTCCAGCATCTCGCGGGAGGCTTTGTTGGTGAAGGTGAGCAGCAGAATCTCGTAGGGCTGCACCCCTTGGTGGAGGAGGTAGGCCACGCGGTAGGTGAGCGTGCGCGTTTTGCCAGAGCCAGCGCCCGCGAGCACCAGTGCAGGGCCAGGAGGCGCGGTGACAGCGGCGTATTGCTCGTCGTTGAGTTCAGCTTTGAAATCGATGGGTGGGAGAGGAGACATTGTTTGTAAGAAGTTAGAAGTTAGAAGTAGGGAGTAGGGAGTTAGAAGTCAGATGAAAGCTTTGGGCAAATGCATAATTGTAACTTGTCGCGGCGTATCAACGAGAAGCCCTTGGGACGAGGTCGAAGAGTAAGTAGGTGAAAAGCGATGATTCTCGACAGTATTTTTTTGATTCATCTCGAAGGGGAGCGCCGGCGAAAGGCACCAGGGCCTGCGAGTGAGTTCCTCCTGTCTCATTCAGGAGCACCTTTAGTCAACACTCCAACCATTGCTGGTGAGATTGCTTGCGGTGACAGTATGAGAGATCGGAAAACTTGGGCGAAATTTGTGGGATTTTTTCCATACCTCGAGCTTACACCCCAAGGAAAAGTCAGTTGAAAGTTTAACGTTGAGCGTTGACAATTAATAGGTATATGCTGTAATATTACAAGATGAAGATAGCCAAAATATTTGCCAATGGTCGGAGTCGAGCCGTTCGGATTCCCCGGGATTGGCTGGGGGGCGCGGACGAGGTGGAGCTGCGGCGTGAGGGCAACTCCGTGGTGATCGAACCGCTACGGCCGACGATGGGGGAGATCGCCGCTAAGTTTCGTGGACATCCCGTGACTATCGAACGCCGCAAGCAAACGAAAACACCACCCAAGACTTTGGACTTATGATTCTGCTCGATACCTCGGCGGCCATTTTTCTCATGCGTGGTGAGTTGCCAGATGTTTCGCTGCATGAGGAAACTTTGGCCATCTCCGTCGTGGTCGAAATGGAATTGATGCTCGGCGTCCTACACGGCGGAAAGTCGAAAGAAGCTACGAGGGTGAAGTCCTTTTTGAAAGATGTGCGGATCTACGACTTTGATCGAGTCGCGGCGTTGAAGACTGCCGAGGTTTTAGCGAAATTATGGAAGTCCGGTCAGCCGATTGGAGACTTTGACTCACAGATCGCAGGGCATGCGCTCAGTTTGGGGCTTCCGCTGCTGACAGATAACACGAAGCACTTTCGCCGAGTGGATGGGCTAGAGGTGCTGAGCTGGTCGTAGGAGATGATTTTCTTTTGACATGCAGCGTTAAAGTTCTTACAAAATAAAGTAGTGTTCACTGTTGACAAATTATGTCATGCCTTATTATGTCATGACGAATATTGTCAATTATGCCTATAGTGTCTTTAGCATGTGTTTTGAAAACTGCGCGTGAGCGGAGTGGTCTCTCCAAGAGGCGTGCTGCGGCATTGGCGGATATCGATGCGAGTGCTCTCGGGCGGATAGAAAATGAGCGTCGTCCGCCCACTGAAGCGCAACTGCGTAAGCTCGCTGAAGTTTACGGGGAGGATGCCGGTCGCTTACTAGGTCTGCGTTTAGTCTCTGAAATTAAGCACAAATACCAACAAGAAGATTGTTTTGAGGAATGCCTTCAGATTCTCAGTGAAGAGGCGAGTGCCTATAATCAGGGTTATCATGAATGAGCCGTCGCGATCCCCCATATATTTCGTCCATTTCTGTGAATAACTGTTGTGAATAACTCTGTGCAAAGCCTGTGAAGCGAATGTCGATTAGAAATCATTCCCATTTCCCCTTAATTCCACACCTTTAACCATTTCCCCGCTCATGCCACACCTCCATTTCAAAGGTAAGACCTTCGTCCAGAATCATCATTTGGCGGTGCCGTTTCATGAGCTGATTCCCCAAAAGGCTAAAGGCCTGAGCAAAAAGCCCAGCTTGCACGACAATTTGATCGTCAAGGGCGATAATTTAAAGGCACTCAAAGCCTTGCTCCCGGTTTATCAGGGCAAGGTGAAATGTATTTATATCGATCCGCCCTACAACACGGGCAACGAAGGCTGGGCATACAACGACAACGTCAACTCGCCCATGATGCAGGATTGGCTAGGTCAGGCAGTTGATCGTGAAGATCTGACTCGTCACGATAAGTGGTGCTGCATGATGTTGCCACGCTTGAAGTTGCTGCGCGAATTACTTGCGGACGATGGCGCGATCTTTGTTTCGATCGATGACAACGAAGTGCACCATTTGCGTTGCTTGATGGACGAGGTTTTCGGGGAGGTGAATTTTGTTGCGAATGTAATTTGGGAAAAGGCGGATAGCCCTAAGATGGACGTTGAATTCTTTTCAAGCAGGCACGATCACATAGTTACATACGCACGTTCAATCGATAGATTTGCAGTCAACAGGACTATGTATGAAGATAATTCGATTCCTGATCATTACGATAAGTCTGATAATGGTCGTAGGTATTACTTGAAACCGTTGCGTGCAATGGGTGGTCAGGGCGAGACGCGGGAGGCTCGTCCTAGTCTTTATTACCCTATGATCGATCCTGACGGGAACGAAGTCCTTCCCGTTCTTAAAGATGGGGGAGGCGGGGCTTGGCGTTGGAGTAAGCAAAAATTAAAGAATGAAACTGATCGAATTGAATGGGTGAAAACTAAGGCAGGGTGGACTCCTTATTTTAGAATTTACGCAGATCAATCCAAAGGTGTGCCCCCTGAGACGATACTTTTTCATAAGCATGCAGGTAGCAGTCGGACTGCTATGGCTGACTTGAAGAGCGCATTTGGTGAAAAAATTGATTTCGGCACACCTAAGCCTCTTAAACTGCTTAACCGAATTCTCCAAATCGCAACCGACAAAGACTCCATCATCTTAGATTCGTTTGCGGGAAGCGGCACAACCGCACATGCGGTTGCCGCCTTGAATGCTGCGGACGGCGGCAATCGTCGTTTCGTTCTGGTCGAATGCGAAGACTACGCCGACAGCATTACGGCAGAGCGCGTGCGTCGCGTGATGCAGGGTGTGCCGACGGCGAAAGACGAAAAGCTGAAAGCGGGCTACGGTGGCACTTTCAGTTATTTCAGTTTGGGCAAAGCTTTAGAAAAGCAGGCCATTCTCGATGGTGCGCATTTGCCGAGTTTTGAATCGTTGGCGGCCTACGTTTATTTCACCGCGACAGGCGAACAGTTTGAGGAGGATAAAATTGACCGCCTAACCGGGTTCATCGGTGAGAGCCGGAATTACGATGTCTTTCTAATCTACGAGGCAGATGTAAAAGTGTTGAAGGATCTGGCGCTTGATCTCGGTCGCGCGAAAGCCCTACCGAATGTTAGTGGTAAGCCGCGACTCGTTTTTGCGCCGACGAAGTATCTCGATGAGAACTATGTCGGGCACTTCAATATCGTGTTTCAGCAACTGCCTTTTGAAATCTATAAAACCATGGAGAAGCCTCGTAGATGATTTTAAAAGATTATCAGCGTAAGACTTTAGATGCGGTCAAAAGCTTCTTGGTTGAGTTGCACACGCGCCGTGAAAAGATGGAGCGTGTCTGCGAATTGGATGCGGAGACGGCGGCAACGATCGAATGGGTGCGTCCTGCTTTTGATCTAGTTGCGCCGAGTCGTTATCAAATCGCCCGCAAGAACGGCATCGGCGAAGTGTTGCCTAATTTCTGCCTAAAAATTCCAACAGGCGGGGGCAAGACGCTTCTAGCGACCCGAGTGATTGATTTGGTTAATACGCATTACCGGCATAATCAGCGTGGACTGGTACTGTGGGTCGTCCCGACAACGCAGATTTATTCTCAAACGTTACGAGCACTGAAAGATCGTGATCATCCATATCGTCAGCAACTGGATATGGCCTCAGCGGGGAGGACTTTGATTTTGGAGAAGACGAATGGTTTCGGCCCCGCTGATGTAGAAGATCATTTATGCGTGTTGCTGCTTATGTTGCCTGCAGCGAATCGGAAGACCAAGGATCAGCTGCGTATGTTTCGCGATAGCGGTGGCTTTGATCGCTTTTTCCCGCGTGAGGATGATCGTGTTGCGCAAGAGGCCTTATTGGATGCGATTCCAAACCTGGATGTGTTTGAAAAACAAGTGGGCTTCTGGGGTAAGCAGGTGAAGACCTCCTTGGGCAATACGCTACGAATTTTAAAGCCCTTGATTATTTTGGACGAAGGGCACAAGGCCTACAGCGAGGGCGCGAAGCAAACGCTGGAAGGATTTAATCCCTGTATGATCGTTGAGTTGTCCGCAACGCCGCCGAAGGAGTCGAATGTTTTGGTCGAGATTACGGGCAAGGCATTACTCGATGAGGAGATGATCAAGCTGGATCTCAATATTGCGAACAGTGGTTCGGTGAGTTGGAAGGATACCTTACTCGCGGCAGTCGAGAAGCGTGCAAAGCTGGAGCAAGAAGCCGAGCGTCAACGCGGGGTCGATAATACCTACATCCGTCCGATCTGTGTGATCCAAGTAGAGCGGACGGGGCGTGACCAACGAAAGAAAGATTTTATTCATGCTGAAGAGGTGAAGGAGTATTTACTCACTCACGCGGATATTCAACCGGAGCACATTGCAATTAAGAGCAGTGAGAAGGATGAGCTCAAGGAGATCGATGACGTGGGCGGACTCATGTCTGAGAATTGCCCGATACGCTTTATTATTACGAAGTCGGCGTTGCAGGAAGGCTGGGATTGTCCCTTCGCGTATGTCTTGGCGATTTTGACTAATCCGAGTTCAAAGACGGCCTTAACTCAACTCGTGGGACGTATCCTGCGTCAGCCTTATGCGCGAAAAACAGGGAATCAGGCGCTGGATGAAAGTTATGTATATGCCTTTAAGCGCAAGGGAAGTGATTTATTGAAGGACATTCGCAAGGGTTTTGGACTGGAAGGTCTCGGTGATTTACAAGGAATGATCGCGCTTGACGGTCAACGGCCAGATTTGGGGCCGCTGGAAGTGCATGAGGTGCAGGCAAAATATAAGCACGAAGCCCGTCGCTTGATCTTGCCCGCATTTATGATCCGCGATGGATCCGAATGGCGACCCGTTCATTACGAAACCGACATTCTGGCGCGGGTGCCATGGGGGGAGATTGACCCGACGGTAGCCTGCGATCTGACGCTACGGAAGGATGTGCTTCATGGGCGTATACGTCTAGGCTTGGACGAGAATATTTTGCAGGACGATCCGGAGTTTGCGGTTGAATCGTTACACTGCGCGGCGCAAGTCCTGGATTACGCATTTGCGGCCTGTCACTTGGTTGACGTTTGCCCGAATCCATGGCGCGGCAATGAAATGGTAAGAGTTGTTTTCGAGCGCTATCTGGCGAAGCATTCACGTAAAGTAGTTTCGGACAACTTTGTTTTCATTTTGGAGCATATGCGCGAAATGATTGCGAAAGAGCGTGATCGCTTGGCGCATGGAGTGTTTGAAGAGCTACTGAAAAACGACACGATGCGCTTCATGGTAGTGACCGAGAATTGGAATTTCAATCGATTGCCTACCGAGCGGAAGATTCCATCGAAAGCACGTAGAGCGCTCAGTGAGAAAGGGACACTCTTTCAAATGAATTTGTTTGAGACTGTTGTTGAGGAAGATCTTAACGGTCTTGAAAACGCGGTGGCCTCCTATATGGAAGACCAAGAGGAACTTTTCTTCTGGTTCCGGAATGCGCCACGCAAGGATTACCGCGTGCAAGGCTGGAAGCGGGAGCGCATTTATGCGGATTTCATTTTCACCCTTTCGGATCATACCGAAGTGAAGGAGGAGCCTTACAGTCGCATCTATGTGGTGGAAACTAAAGGCACGCATTTGAAGAATGAAGACACTGACTACAAACGGAGTGTTTTTAGTCGGTGCACGGAGTTAGCAAAACAGAGTACCCTGACTGAATTCGCCCCTGAGATGAAGCACAAACACATGCGGTTTGAAGTGATTGCCGAGGAAGAGTGGCAGACGCGGCTTAATCAGATGTTTGAAACAGTTTAAGCTGTGTCCTTAGATATACTCTAACGGATGCCCTCGGATCGAGCCATTTTTTCTCCATCTGGACTATTGGATCGCCCCGCCCTCCAGTATTCGGCCTTGGATCCCTTTTTTAGTTTATTAATCGGACTTGTAATGATGACGCCTATCAATGTAGGGTCTTGCATCATCATGCAGTGAAACAGCAAAATACTGAATAATATGGCAACCACTGAACTTATCGACATCAAAAAGCTCCATCTGGATCTTTCAAATTTCAGAACAGTTCCCCAGTCGGATGAGCCTTCAGCGGTGGCTGCTATAATTTCGATTAAGCCTAGTAAATTTTGGGGGGTACTCAGTAGTTTACTGAATGATGGCTGGCACCTGAACGAAAACATCATTGTCCTTAAAGGGTCGAAGAAATCTAGTCCGTTAACAGTGATGGAGGGTAATCGACGCCTCGCAGCACTAAAAATGATCTATAAAATCGTAAAGATCGAAAACATTGACATTCCGTCCGAGTTACTCGAACGAATGGAGAATGTCTCCAAAGAATGGCTGGCTGCAAACGGAAAAGTTCCCTGCGCTGTGTATGAACCGGAAGAAGCAGAAACTGTTGATCGATTAGTCACTCTCATTCACGGAAAAGCAGAAGAGGCCAGTCGAGACGTATGGACTTCAGTCGCAAAAGCACGACATCATCGAGAAAAAGGTGGCGCGTCTGAGTATGGTCTACTCCTTCTTGAAAAGTATTTAGCACACGGTAAAAATCTCAACGATCTACAGCGTGATCGTTGGAGCGGCGATTACCCGCTAACAGTCCTAAACGAATTAGTCCAGAAATCTGTGGTGAGGTTTGGCTCAAAAAACTCTAAAGAGCTCGCGGATTCGTATCCCAAAATTAAGTTTCGCAATCAACTTGAGGAGATAATTCGAGATATTGGTTTAGAGCATTTTCAATTCAAGCACTTACGTTCCGCAACCGAAGACTTCTTGGCTTCTGAGTATGACATTCCGCCGCCTCAATCATCAAAAAGAGCCGATAAAGGCTCAAATAATGACAAAGGCGATGAAGATGGGCCAAAACCTGCTGGGAATTCTAATTTTTCTGAGCCTGAAAGCGATTCCACGCCAAATGTGACTGGAACAAAGAAAAAGCCAAAGTCCGCGCCCCTTAATGTGAGCCGGTTTGGTAAAGTTGGACAGGTTGCGACTACTAAATAAAGTAAAGCAACTAATGAAAAAGAGACGTAAATTCACCGCAGATTTCAAAAGCAAAGTAGCGCTGGAGGCGCTGCGCGAGCAGCAGCCAGTCCATGAGATCGCGAAGCGCTATCAGGTTCATGCCAGTCAAGTGACAGAATGGAAGAAGGCGTTGCAGGGCAACGCCAGTAGTGTGTTTGAGGGCACGAGCGCCAAGCACGATGAGGCGTTGAGGCAGAAGCTCAAAGACGACAGACTATACAAGCAGATCGGCCAGCTCCAAGTGGAGGTGGATTTTTTAAAAGACAGTTGCGACCAGCTCGGTGTCGTTATCCCAGAGGACGAGCTTCGTTAAGCCGGATCACAAGATGAGTATCAACAAACAGTGCAAACTGCTCGGCGTGCCACGTTCGAGCTATTATCATAAACCGAAGCGCAAGTTGAGCCTGGAAGACGAACTGCTGATGCAAGCAATCGACCGGATCTACCTGGAGGAACCGACTTATGGGAGTCGCCGCATGCTTGATGAGTTACAATTACTTGGCTACAGATTGGGGCGCGATCGCGTCAGGCGACTGATGCGAATCATGGGGATCGAACCGATCTATCCGAAGCCGCGTTTGAGCACTCCGGGCAAAGGGCACAAAAAGTATCCCTATCTCCTCAGAGGGCTTGAGATCGAGCGTAGCAATCATGTATGGAGCACGGACATCACCTACATTCCGCTGGGAGATGGTCATGTTTACCTGACGGCGGTTATTGATTGGTCGAGCCGATATGTGATCAGTTGGAAACTCAGTAACAGCTTGGATACCGCGTTTTGCATCGAATGCCTAGAGGACGCGCTAGAGGCCGAAGGCTTGCCGGAAATCTTCAACACCGACCAAGGCTGCCAATATACCAGCGACGCCTTTACTGGGGTGTTAAAGAGCCATGATATACGCATCAGTATGGATGGCAAAGGCCGCGCACTTGATAACGTCATGATTGAGCGGCTCTGGCGCACGGTAAAGTATGACGACATATTCATCCGCTGCTATGAAACGATGAGCGAACTCTATCAGGGCTTGAGCGCGTTCTTCCGTAAATACAATGCACGCAAGCATCAGACCTTAGGAATTAGTCCCGAGCGGAAATACCGCGAGGGCTTAGCAATGAAAGAAGCCGCATGATCAACTTCATCCACTGGGTCCGTCGCTTCGCTCCGGCCTTGCCGCTACGCGGCACCTCCCTTCGGGAGGACGGCCTACGCGAAGCGACGGACGCAGTCCTCACCCACTACCAACACAATCAACCCATCTCCACAGTTTGGGCTTCCATCAGGAACTCCCCCAGACTACACCTAAACAATCGTCGCGACCTGTCCAAGGTTCAAGGCCGGCTCAGAATAATAGATAAAACTAATGCCATGAAGGTCAATTTGTCCACTAGACTTGCTGTGTACTATGTCACGCACAGATAGTCCGAATAGTTTTTGTGCAGCCAGATAGGCACTAAATAATAGTAGGGTGATTCGTGAATAAACAGTAATTACGTCCTTTTCGAGGAAGTTTACTGCGCACTTAACTCTTTTATAGTATATCATTTAGGGGAGCACATTTTTCGATTGAAGCAAATTAAAGTGTTTTTCTTTGGTTATGGTGCAAGTTATTTTTAAAGATCTTAATCTTGCCACTTAGGAGAGTCTAAAACGGATCATTGCTTAACCATCTCCACTTCGTTCCGTTGGATAGGAGGAACTGGGAAACTGGAGGGCATCAAACGCAATATATAAAGACCCTGGCGGCGTGTGAGACGGGTCCATATCATGAATTTACATATAAAAACCTGTGGAATGAACCCTACCAGGGGCATTTCAGCTGTTTACCTAAATGCTTAATTTAGAAAGTTTTTTCTAAAAATAGCTAGACTTATCATATGGTCTCTGTTGAAGTTGGCAGACTATGAAAGTCCAAAATGATACCCATAAA
>Ga0307933_1000763_pt1 | contig 28951 bp, 24 predicted proteins | sample OrgLakmetageno88_FD_201811 | JGI IMG/M metagenome (GOLD analysis project Ga0307933, IMG submission 201811) | Saline water microbial communities from Organic Lake, Antarctica - #88 | ecosystem: Environmental > Aquatic > Non-marine Saline and Alkaline > Saline | place: Antarctica: Organic Lake... | reverse complement strand
AACGTTATCATCGTGCTGCAAACCATGAACAGCCTGCCTCCCGACACGTCGCCCTTCAGTCCGCGTGACGATTTGAACGGCTACTACCAAATTTACCGCGATGTGGCGGTAGAGCGAGGGGCCATTCTGATCGACCATTACCCGAATTGGCTCAACCTCTACAATAACGACCTCACCACTTGGAACAGCTACATGAAGGATGCCGTGCACCCCAACGCAACCGGCGAAGCCAATGTGCTGATGCCGGAATTGCAGCGCGTTCTAAGTGCGGCACCCGATGGCACAGCGCCCACACTTGCGAGTGAAGACTTCGTCGATGACCAGTCCGGCGGCCCGCTGAGCACGAATGCTTTGGTGACTTTTACGGTCACATTCAGTGAGGATATGAACTCCCTTTCTGTGGGGATAGATGATTTTTCCAACGCAGGCACTGCAGCTGTCAGCATCAGCTCGACTCAAGAAATCTCGGCAGGTGTTTTTGCCGTAGAGGTCACCCCGACCAGTTTCGGCAGCCTCCAGCTTCAGGTGAGTGCCGGAGCCGTCCTGAATGACCTGGCCGGAAACTCTCTCGATACCACGACCGCCATCCTCGACGACACGACCCTGACGGTCGATTCAATCAACACACTTCCCGTCTGGGCGAGCGACCCGATCAATGAAGTCGCCGCCAGCGAAGATGAGCCCTATGCATCAACCCTCGACAACGATGCCAGTGATTCCGACGACGACACACTAGCCTTCGCCAAAGTAAACGGCCCGGACTGGCTGAACATCGCCTCGAATGGCACCCTCTCCGGCACCCCGGATAGCGGTGACGTAGGCGAAAACAGTTTTACCGTAAGCGTGACCGACAATATTGCCGGGCCGGTCACAGCAACCCTGAACATCACAGTAGCGGCGGCTTTGACGCCCCCCGCAGGCGATTATATAGTGGCATGGGACGATTTTCTAAATCTATCCGGCTCAAACACCGCAGCCGACGATGTCTTGACTGGCTTCTCCGGGAACATCGTATCGAGCCGCAATTTTGCCAACTCTGCCTATGGCTCCACCGACGGCACCTACGGCTCGGCCATCAGCGGAGCCAACACCACCAACGTCCGCGCGCTGCTGCCAAACTCTGGCAATCCTAGCACAACGGTCACGCTCACCAACAATACAGGGCAGGACTACACAATTGCATCATTCCACCTGGACTTCGTCCACCGTTACAACTCAGCAGAGGAAATCACGGTCACTTACGTGAGCGGTGGGCTAGGCCCTGCCGCTACTATAATTTTCACTACTGATTACAACGAGAACCCCGGATCGAGCTCACCCGTAACCAGAGATTTGGACATAAATTTATCCACCTCTCTCACTGACCTTGTGCTCGCAGATGAAGAAACGGCTACATTCACCATTGTCCTGGACCAGTTCAACGGCACAAACTCCACATTCGTGGATAACATTGCCTTTCAGGCAGCCCCTCCGGTAGGGCTTGAAATCGTGCCACAGCTTTCCACTTTTACCCATGACACCGTAACGGGGGACTGCACCGTAACCATTACAGGAGAGGCCAGCAGCAGCTACAAACTGGTCGAAGCGGATGATCTGGATTTTTCCAATCCCGACCAAGATCCAATCCCGCTCGATACCGCCAGCATCGGCACACTTAATGGCGATGCGGTAGTCACAACCGCTGGTGGCAATGCCGAGGTCGAATTCAACCTCGGAACCACCAAAACCAAGACCTTCTTTCGAGCGGAGAAGCTTCCTTAAAAGCTCTTATTGCAAATCGCCTATCCAGCGATCTTGAAGAAGACCCGCTTGCCGGCCTGGAAGATCTGCTCTCCATTTGGTGCTGTCAGCTCGCGGTTGGGGTCGCTTTGTTTCTCACCGTCGATTTTAACCCCACCTTGCTGCACAAGACGGCGGATCGCGCCTTTACTTTCAAAGAGGTCGGACTGTGCCATAACTTCAAAAAGCGGCGCGGTTTCCACATCACCGACCAGGTCATACCAGGTGAAAACCGGCATATCATCAGGTATTTTGTTCTTGGAGAAGACCTGTTCAAATTGCCCGAGCTCATGCTTGGCTTCCTCCATCGAGTGAAACTGCCCCACCAACGAAGAAGCGAGATGTTTCTTGGCGTCCATAGGATGGCCCGCCTTAAGCCTTTCAATGGTCTCTTCACCTGCTTCAAGTAAGAGCCGATAGTAATCCCACATGGTGTCATCGCTGACCGACATGATCTTCCCAAACATCTCCTTCGCGCTATCAGTGAAGGCGATGTAGTTATCCTGACTCTTCGACATTTTCTTCGTGCCATCGAGCCCGATGAGAAGCGGCATGGTGATAACCGCCTGCTCCTGCTTGCCGGCATCCTTTTGCAGAGCGCGGCCAACCAACATATTGAAGAGTTGGTCGGTGCCACCGATTTCAACATCGGCATTCAGCACCAGAGAATCGTAGCCCTGAATGAGCGGATAAAGAAACTCGATAATAGAGATGGGTGCATTACCTGCGTAACGTTTCGAGAAATCATCTCGCTCAAGCATGCGGGCCACCGTCATTTTTCGGGATAGCTTCAGGCAATCCTCGAAACTCATCTTATTGAACCACTCGCTGTTGTAGTGAACCGTGGTCTTTTTCTCGTCGAGCACTTGGAAAGCCTGTTCGAGATAAGTGTTCGCATTTTCGATAATCGCTTCCTTGGTCAATACAGGGCGCGTGTTGGAGCGGCCGGAAGGATCACCAATCAGGGTCGTAAAGTCGCCGATGATGAGGATGGCTTCGTGGCCTAGATCCTGAAACTGGCGCAACTTGTTAAAAACGACCAAATGACCAAAGGTAAGGTCCGGACGCGTTGGATCGACGCCGAGCTTTACGCGTAGTGGGCGTTTGCCATGCATGCGGTCTTCCAGCTCTGCTTCGCCGATAATGGTGTCGGTATTCGTGCGTATTGTTTCGATCAAGCTCATGGTTTAAAAAGAAGTCGGAATTCAGGAGAGAGGAGTCAGAATGTGCTGAGCGCAAGACAGGATTCTTACCTTCGATTACTTCGCGAAACTAGCGAATGGTGATGTAGGGCTCTATGGCGCGATTTGTCGTCGCTGAACAGACAAAGGCATCTCGATCCTCGGTGTTGGTGAAAAGATAGAGCGCGTAACCGCCCCAGCCACCGCCGGCGTATTTCCGCCCGATACATCCCTGCGCCTCCGGTAGCTCATGCATGCCTTCCTTCAACTGCATATCGTAGCTGATTTGCACCGCCTTCCCAAGCTTGGGAAGTGAAGCCTCTAGCACAGCTTCCTTGGCGCGCTGGCCGGCCTGCTCCACAAGATCATAGTCCCGCAGATTGTCGGCATTCGCCGGGGTATCGTGAGGAATGTCAGTATAGTGGAGCGCCATGTGACCACGGAGGAAATCTCCGTTCCGTTTAAAATGCAGCACCGGTTGTTCCCCGCTGCGCCAAACGCATAGCCCCGTCTCGCGAATGACTGCCGGGTCCTGCCAGCCGACGCCGAGAGCAAGCTCGCTTTCGACACCGTCGTTTCCGTTGAGCAGTGCCCAGGCTCCACTGCCTCCAAGCCCGGACTTTTGCTCATAATCCCAATTTGTCAGTGAGACCATAGGTGAGATCGCGCAATTCACGATATAAGCACCTTCGCGCGCATGGCGTGGCACATCCAGCCAGCCGCCACCAAAATCCACCCGCAAGGGCGCATAAGCCGGGGTGCGGATATTTCGCACGATTGAACTGGTCGATACCGGAGTAAATTGCGGCGGTGTCTTCGGGAGCTTAATGTATTCTGCGCCGACCTGTGCACACAGATCGCGCTTCGCCTGCTCATACTGATCGTCCTCCGTCACAGCCAGCACGTCGGGCTTAATTTTTAGGAAGTGATCTTTGAAATCGAGTCCCAGCTCGCTGCAATCTCCGATGACCACTTGATCCACGATATCGAGGGCGGTCATTAATGCGAGCTTGTGATCCTGCGGGATCGACGTGCGGCGTTTTTTATGGTCCCAGAGCACCTTATCCGAAGCGAAGCAGACCGTGAGGTGATCCCCAAGCGCCCGGGCTTCTTTAAAAAACTGAACATGGCCGCCGTGAAGTATATCGTAGCAACCTGAGATAAAGACTTTTTTCATCAGCTGAGTTTCTTAGAGAGTTTCCAGTGCAACGGCAATCCCGTTTAAGACTGAAGCGATACGGACAGCGTCGTGGACATTGTCCTCATTCAAACCACCTTTCTTGACGGCTGCTTCGTGAGCCTTCAGGCAAAGCTCGCAGCCGGCCAAGGCAGCCGGACCGATAGAATAGAGTTCATAGTGCGTCTGATCGGTCGCCACTTGCTGCATGCGGGTCATGCGTAAATTGAAGGCCTTTTGTGTGTAGGCCTCCGTGTGCATAATATGACGAAAGCGGAAATAGACGGTGTTCATACCCATCAAAGCGGCTGCCCCTTTTGCATCTGACAAGTGTTCCTGATTTAGACCTGCGGCTTTGGCATCAGTTAAGATGGAGGCAATCAGCTCAGGCTGGCGGATAAAGTATGCGCTGGCCAAGGCGCAACCCCAGGTCTGAATCGTGTTTAGAGACTCGCCCCCAAGCACACGCTGCGCATTGGCAACAAGGTCGACCGCCTCCTCGGGTAGCTTTTGTAGAAGTGCTGTTGTTGCATCCATACGATATGAACAACTTATAGACCTCGAGTCGTCAACCCGCGTTACGCCAAAACCGATCCATAGAACAAGCTCGACCCCAAGAAGCTGCTTTTCAACATTTACATGCATCGGCAAAGCAGCATTCTCCGCCAACTCCATGAACCGGGTTTACATCAAGACCTACGGGTGCCAAATGAATGAACGGGACTCCGATGCCGTCGCGGCGATGCTGCGTGGCAAGGGCTATTCCATGGTCGAAAATGAGGCTGAGGCCGATGTCATTCTACTCAACACCTGTAGCGTGCGTGATCAGGCCGAGCAAAAGGCCATCGGCAAGGCCGGGCACCTGATGAAGCGTAAGCGTAAAAACCCGAACTTCATCGTCGGCGTTATGGGCTGCATGGCTCAGAACCGTGGCGACGCATTACTCGACAGTCTGCCGGATCTCGATCTGGTCGTCGGCACGCAGAAGTTTCACCGCGTACCTGAGCACCTCGACGCCATGATCGCCACCATGCAGGGACAGGGCCCGCGTCCGGAAACTATCGTAGATCTGGAGGAGGAAGCCGGTTCGCAAAACACCATCCGCTCACATGACGAGGATAAACGGCAGGTCTCGGCCTTCGTCAGTATCATGCAGGGCTGTAACATGAAGTGCTCCTACTGCATCGTGCCAAAAACACGTGGCGAGGAGCGAGGCCGCCCGATGGAAGCTATCCTCGAAGAAGTGCGCGAGCTCGCAGCAAAAGGCACGCGCGAAGTCACCTTGCTTGGCCAGATTGTAAACCAATACGGCGTGCGTGAGTTCCCCTTTGTCGATAAAAAGAGCCCCTTCGTTCAGCTGCTGGAGCAAGTTCACGAGATCGACGGCATCGAGCGTATCCGCTTCACCAGCCCCCATCCTGTCGGCTTCAAGGATGACTTGATTGAATGCTACGGACGTTTGCCCAAACTCTGTGAATATCTCCACTTCCCCATGCAAAGCGGGAGTAATGGCATCCTTAAAGCGATGCGCCGCCCCTACACCATCGAGAAATTCCGCAATATCATCGATAAGATGCGCGCGGTGCGACCGGATATGTATATTTCGACCGATGTCATTGTCGGATTCCCCGGCGAAACGGAAGAGGACTTTGAGCTAACCCGCCAGCACTTTGAGGAAATCGGTTTTGATATGGCCTACCTGTTTAAATACAGCGTGCGCCCGGGCACCACAGCCGAGCCTCTGGGCGACCCCATTTCGAAAGAGGTCAAAGAATACCGGAATCAGGTGTTAATCGATCTATTGCGCAAAAGCTCGCTGGCGCGAAATGAACAACTCGTCGGCAAAGTCGAAGAAGTCCTACTCGAGGGTCCGGCCAAGCGCGGTGAAGGCATGTTTATGGGACGCACCCGCGGCCATAGAAAAGTGATTGTCCCCGCCAGCGAACGCCTCGTCGGAGAACTCGTGCCCGTGCAAATCAAGAGCGCGACGGCCAGCACGCTGATGGGCGAGCTCATGCTGGAAGGGGTTGAGAGCGAGCTGGAATCATCTCAAAGGTAGTGTGCGCACTGCTGTTCAATATTAAGAATAACGTCCACAGCGATAGTTTTTAGCTGTCCGTGCAAGTAGTTGCCAGAGAAATACATGGCATACGAAACTTTTTGCGTGATTCGTGCCGAAGTCTTCGCTTCTTTCTGCCTATGCCAAAAGCCCGAGCCACAGCCACAAAACGAACCGCCAAGAAATCACCCCCACTCCCCGCTGCCATCGATTGGCGCACGACTGACGAGCAGGAACTGCTTAAGAGGCAAATTCGCGCGAAAAAAGAGACTTTCCGCATTAATGGCTAGAAAGCCTCGATCGTGAACACGATCGCATCGCCTCTCGCCGCGACTACGAGACTGGTGTGATCGAGCAGAATAAAGAAAATCCCACCGAATAGTGCTTTTTTGTTCACATTTAAGAAAATTTCCGTAATATGATTCCAAGTTCATTCTTTTAAACTAAGACTCCTATCGTGCTCCCCCAACCACAGACGCTTCCTGAAGGTTTCTCAATGTATCCATCATTGAGCCAAGTCTGCGCGGATAAAAGACTCTTTGCCTACCATCACCTGATCGCGGTGGCTTGGAAGGAGCTCGAGCTCGACTCCGTTCTCTGCATCAACGGTCTCCCCACCGTTTATATTCACCGGAGCAAAGAGCCGATCTCTGCCCGTGATGCCGCCGAGCTACATAAATGTTTTTGGAATCAAGGCATCGCGACGCTCTTGCTGCTGATGGATCCAACAAAGTTTCACGTCTATTCCGCGCAAACCTTCCCTACGAATCCGGATAAGCAGGTCGAAATCCGTGATCAAGCGGCGCAAATTGAATCTGACTTGGATCTGGCCACTCTCAGCATGTGGTTCGACCGCCTTTGCGTGCAATTGGAGACCGGAGCCTACTACCGCAACCATGCGACGAAATTCCAGCGTGAGCAAACCGTCGATCAATACCTCTTGCTCAACCTCTCAGACACACGAGATGCGCTGACCAAAGGTAATGCCGCACTCAGCATTCCTCAAGCCCATGCCTTTCTCGGGCGTATTCTGTTTACCTGCTATTTAATTGACCGGGGAATCATCCATCTCAGTGACTATTTCGAAATTAGCGGTAAGCGCCTTATCGATTTCTTAGACTCTCGTTCGCCTGCACAGTCACTGAAAGGTTTATATGAAAAACTCTTTCCCGACTTAAGAAAACGTCTCAATGGCAGTATGTTCGATGGCGACTTGGAGACCGAACAAGGCTACATAACGCCAAAACATATAGAGTTCTTAGCTCGCTTTTTAGCGGGTGACCATGTCGCCCAGAGCCAGCAGTCGCTGGGTTTTTGGACTTACGATTTCCAAATGATTCCGACTGAAACAATCAGCGGTATCTACGAAGACTTTCTCAAAGCCGAAGACGAAAAAGTGAAACATAAAAACGGTGCCTTTTACACCCCCCGCCTACTCGCGGAAATGACGCTCGACGTCTTACTGGAAAACGAGACCGGCAGTTTGCTCAAAAAGCGTTTCTTGGATCCATCCTGCGGATCGGGAATCTTTCTTGTTCTACTTTTTAACAGATTGGCCGCCGAATGGATTCATCGAAATCCTAAGAAAGCAAAAAACTACGAAGTCAGAGCCGAAGCACTACGGAACATTTTCCGCGACAATCTACGCGGCATCGATCTCAATCCAACTGCCTGTCACATTGCCTGCTTCAGCCTCTATCTGGCCTATCTAGACCAATTTGATCCACGTTCGATCCGTCAGCACTGCGAAACCATCGGGAAATTTCTCCCCAACCTAATCACATCGAGCCAGAGCAATCAGCCAAAAGGTCGACGCGAACGTATCCCCGTCATTATGGAAGCGGACTTCCTCAAGCATACAACTCCGGAGCAAGAAAGATTCGACTACATCATTGGAAACCCGCCTTGGGCTGAACGCGGACGCGCCAAATCACTGGAACAACGTTTCATGGCTGCCGCACCCGCACATTTGAAAAAAGAAGCCTCGGGTGGCTTTTTGCTGCCTTCAAAAGTGCTCCTCAACAAGACGAATGCGTTCCAAGGAGAGTGGCTACAAATGGTCTCTCCGGAAAAAGTGGTCATGCTGGCCGACTACAGGATGATCCTTTTTGCGAAAGCAAAGTGCCCCTGCATGATCATAAGGTTTCGAAATCAACCCGCCGACGCAGCCCGTCGAGAGAACCGCTGGATCGAATACATAACTCCAAAGGTTTATGGAATCGAAACGCGCAGTAGCGCCATCTCCGTAAGCCCAGAGGATCAAAAATGGATCCGCCCGGGACAACTTTTGTATGCAATCGACCAAGGAAATGCACCGAATTTTTGGAAATCTCTTTTCTGGGGAACCCCGCGCGATCAAAAACTACTCTCCACATACGAAGAATTTCCAAGCTTAGGTGATTTTGCGGGAACACCTACAGAATTCAGAGCAGGCAAAAAACGCTGGGCAAAGGGGCAAGGATTTCAGCCATTAAAATTGGGGGCTTCCAGCGAAATAATAACAAAACTCACTTGGCCGTTAGACGATACTTTCATTCCCGCCCGAAGAGTTAATCATATCCCGATTTTCCCTTTACAGAAAGCGGAGACTCTTGGCGAATACTTAAGTAGCCACGATTACAGATTGGATTTATTACACCGTTCACGAGACGAACAAATCTATAAACCTCCGCTCATCCTCTTCAATCAAGGCTTCAGTCACTTCGCATTCTTCGACTACCCCGTCCGTTTTCAACACTCCCTCCAATCAATCTCAGGAAATCCGGAAGACACCGACGCGCTTCTTTTTCTCACGGCTTATTTGAAGTCCAAGCTCTCTTATTACTTTATTTTTCACACCGGCGCAAATGTTGGAACCGAGCGAACAAAAGCACAACTCGAAGAAGTGCTCAACCTCCCTTTCTTTTTACCTGATTTCGAATTCGCACCCGATAACGCGGCTAGCACCCTCAAAAAAGTTGCAGCTGCGATGCGCCGATTGAAAACAAAGCTTGAGAAGAGATGGGACGTTCTGGTGCCGGAGCCATCTGACGACTTCATACTCGCCCCGGATACTCAGGAAGAAAAAATCAAAAACTGGGAGGCTTTTGCGAAGAAAGAAACCGAGCGCGTCATGAGCCAAACAATCAATCCACTGATTTACGATTACTTTGATCTCATTGATCAAGAGGTTGTCCTCGTCGAAGATACCTTCGATATTCTGAGAGAGAGCATTACCCCCGGTAAGTTGGATAATTGTCGCGGCACCCGCCAAGAACTCGACGAAACGGCCATTCAAAACTACGCAGAGCAATTAATCACGACGCTTCACAGTTGGATGTTGCCCGATACTCCAGTGCGAATCAACGCAGTCTGCCGAATCAATCGCAGTCTGGGCTTAGCCAACGTAGAACTCATTCAAAGCAAAACAGCCGAACCGGTTATCGTTGAGGAACTTTCCGAGAAAGAAGCCTTCGCCTATTTCCGGCTCGAACAGGCGGCAACGGAGGAACATGGCAGTCTCCGGTATTTACGATCCATTCGACGTTTCGATAAGGATCGCATTCGCATCTACAAACCCGCGCGCCTGGGCTTCTGGATGCGCTCCACTGCGATTAATGATGCCTCTGCACTCCATGCCGAAATCTCACTCAGCGGAAACACGAAAAAATGAAAGAGCCGGATTCGTGGCAGGCATTGTTTCCTAAGTTTCCGGAGACACAGATTTCAGTTGCGTTGGAGATCCTGCTCGCTACCGGAAAAGGGCTTCGGAAAATCAATGCTTCCGAGCGCGAAGATAAGGTGACGGAACGACTGCTCTTAAGAATCAAACAAAACCCTCTGTTCAGAAGTGCCAACCTGGATATCGATCCACAGTATCCAGTTTACGATCCTCAAGCTCTCGATTCAGAGCTACGCGGTATCCCCGACCTAGCCTTCAGGCTACTCTACACACCCAAACCCGTTCCTTACTTTGCAGTCGAAGCCAAACGCTTACGCTTCATCAAGCCAAACGGTCAATTCGACACAGGTAACAGCGAGTATGTCACTGGAAGACAAGGTATGCGTTGCTTCACTGACGAACGCTACGCCGAAGGTCTGAATGCGGGTGCGATGCTCGGCTATGTCTATGACGGAGACATCGATTCTGCCACAAACGGCATCAACCTGTTGATTGCCAAACATGCTCTGCGATTAAAATGCCGTAACCCACATGAGCTTGTAGCATCCAATCTGCCTAAGCCAAGCAGTGAGATCGATGAAACTATTCACGCCCTAAAAGGCCGCGATTTTCGCATCTTCCATATTTTCCTCGAAGTCTAAATTTCGCATGACCACTTCGGACAAAGTGCACGACTTCACTTCGCTGAATCGCCACTCGTCGCCTGCGGAGAAAATTGCCTGTTTTCGTTCTTTGTTTCGGGGACGTACGGATGTCTATCCGCAGCGGTTCGAAAGTCGGCGGACGGGGCGGGCGGGTTATTCGCCAGCGTGTAGCAATGAATGGGTGCGGGGCGTTTGCGAAAAGCCGCGAATCAAATGCTCGAACTGCCCGAACCAGGATTGGATAGCGGTGACTGACCGTCTGATCCGCTGGCACTTATCGGGCAAAGACTCCAGCGGGCTGCCCTTTGTGATGGGGGTCTATCCAATGCTCTTAGACGAATCCTGCCACTTTCTCGCCCTTGATCTGGATGGCGAGGGCTGGCAGGACGATGCAACGGCGCTGACCAACGTGGTGCGTAAACTTGAATTACCCGTGGCTCTGGAGCGCTCGCGCTCGGGCAATGGCGCACACATTTGGTTCTTCTTTGAGCAGGCTATTGCCGCCACTCAGGCGCGGCGTTTCGGTGCGCACCTTTTAACCGAAGCAATGGACGCGCGGCCTGAAATCGGGCTCGGCTCTTACGATCGGATGTTTCCGAATCAAGACACTCTGCCGCGGGGTGGCTTTGGCAACTTGATCGCCCTACCCTTACAGAAAGCGGCACGTGATGCGGGACATTCCACTTTTCTGGATGACTCTTTGGAACCTTATGCTGACCAATGGGCATTCCTCGGGCAATTGGAACGGATTGATTCTGCGCGGATATCAGAAATCGCCACTCAAGCGGAACGGACGAATCGTATCATCCCCGTCCGGATGCCGCCGTCCGATGAGTTTTCCCTGACGCCATGGAAGGCACTTCCTTCGCGACGGTCTGCCGATAGCATAATCGAAACCTCTCTAACTGAGAACCTGGAGATTGTCTTCTCGGATAAGCTCTATATTCCAAAGTCCAATCTCCCGGCCGCTCTGCGAAACCGTATGCTCCATTTGGCTGCGTTCCAAAATCCGGAATTTTACAAAGCGCAGGCCATGCGACTGCCGACCTACGACAAGCCACGCGTCATCGCCTGTGCCGAGGCGCACCCTGAACATATTGCGCTGCCACGCGGCTGCCTGGATGAACTGAAAACGCTGCTTCGGAGGCATAAAGTGCGCTATCGGATCAAAGACCTACGCGTATCGGGCGACCCACTACAAGTTTCGTTTACGGGAGCACTCCTTCCTCAACAAGTCACGGCAGCCAAGGCAATGCTTGCCCATGAAACTGGCGTGCTGGCGGCCACGACAGCTTTTGGTAAAACAGTCCTCGCGGCTTGGCTGATTGCAGAACGCGGCGTGAACACCCTTATACTCGTCCACCGCCAGCAATTAATGGAGCAATGGGTGGCGCGACTCTCCAGCTTTCTCGATTTTCCGGAAAAATCGATTGGTCGCCTCGGCGGCGGACGCCGAAAACTGCGCGGGCAAATCGACGTGGCTCTGATCCAAAGCATGGTGCGCAAGGATGTGGTGGATGACCGGATCGCCGATTACGGGCATCTGATCATCGACGAGTGTCATCATCTTTCCGCGCAAAGCTTCGAGCGGGCGGTAAGCCGGGCAAAGGCAAAGTATGTGCTGGGGCTATCCGCCACCGTGCAGCGCAAGGACGGCCATCACCCGATTATCTTTATGCAATGCGGCGCGATCCGGCACCGCGTGGATGCGAAAGACCAGGCCGAAGCACGCCCCTTCCGGCATCATGTTATTGTCCGGCCGACTGGGTTCCGCAGTCTGAATGAGCCGGAGGACGACGCGCGGGCAGAATACCAGAAGCTATGCCAAGAATTGATGGATGACCGCGCGCGAAACCGCTTGATCTGCGCGGATGTAGCCGCTGCGATCGAAGCAGGGCGACATCCGATGGTGCTGACGGAACGGACGGAGCATTTGTCGATTTTGGAAACCGAACTGACAACGCGAGGCATCGCCAGTGTGACCTTGCAAGGCGGTATGGGTAAGAAACAACGCGCGGCGGCGATGGAGAACTTGGATACTGCATCGACTGTCGTATTAGCGACGGGGCGCTACGTGGGCGAGGGCTTTGACTGCTCGCGTCTGGACACGCTCTTCGTAACCATGCCCGTTTCCTGGCGCGGCACGGTGGCGCAATACGTCGGACGCTTGCACCGTTTGCACGATGGCAAACAAGTGGTGCAAGTTTATGACTACGCCGACCTAAACGTGTCCATGCTGGAGCGGATGTTCGACAAACGTTGCGCGGGCTACGAGGCGGTCGGCTATTCCATACTCCTGCCCGCAAGCGAACTGCCCGGTTGGCCGCAAAGCGTGCCACTGCCAGTGGATCCGACCTGGAAAAGGGACTATGCAGCCAGTGTGAAGCGATTGATACTGGATGGCGTGGACGACCCACTGGCCAACCTTTTCGTCCATGTCGCGACGCCGGTGAGCGACGAAAATCGGGCTCGTAGCGCCTCCGAAGCTTTTTTATCCAAACGCCTCGAATCTCTACCTGAAACACGCGGGCGTTTCCGGCTCAATGTTGAATTGCCGATCCCCTTCAACCAACGCGGCACGATGGAAGTGGATTTTCTCTGCGATCCGCTCAAGCTGGTGATTGAACTCGACGGCACGCAACATTTGCAAGACGAAGCAGCATGGCGGAGTGACCGACAGAAGGACCTACTGCTGCAACGTCACGGCTTTCTGGTAATGCGATTCTTGACTTCGGACATCGGAAAAGAATTGGACTCAGTTCTGGATGCGATTCTGGCGACCTTAGCGGAAAGGGAGCGCAACCTTTGAATTAGAGTGGTTTATATCGCGCAACCGCCTGCTTGGTCGCCGTTGAGAATGTAGCGGCCACTCTTAAACTCCTCGAAATAGCAGCCGATCCGGGGATGGCTGACAGGTTCTCCACTTTCGTCCACTTTCAGATTCGACTGCGCCACATAGGTGCTGAGACCTCCGCTATCGTGGACAAGCACGTGATACCATGGTTGCTTTTTATCCGGCTGGGTCTTATTTGACTGATACCAGGTATCACCCGCCATACAGTAGGGGTCGTGCGAGACGACCACTCCACGATAGCCGTAAAGTTTGTGCTGCACGAGCAAACCAGCCTGAAAATGGAGACTTGTCTGAGCATTACCTTCTAAATCTGACAGGGATATTAACACTTTAGATAAAATAGCATTATATACCGGATTCCTCAACCTTCTGGCCTAAAAGCTGACAAAATTTCTTCGACCGGTCGAATATCCTCTTTCGGAAATAGACTGTTAATTCGTCGAATGACCTGCTGGATAATCCCATCCGGACAAGAAGCGCCACCGGTTAAGAGGATTCTGAACCGGCTACCGCTTTTATTAAGAAAAGGCCGCTCTTCCATTGAACGCTCTGGTAATTCATTGAGATTATACGGGAAAACATAGTGGTTCACTGTCTCCGCAGAGAGAATATTCTTCTCAGATTGAATATAATGGGCTCGTTCGCCATATTTTTTTTCGCAGACTCGGTAGAGTTGATACGTATTCGAACTGTTCTTGCCGCCGACCACCAGCGCCACATCGATTGGCCACTCCACAGCTTTTTGCAGCGCATCCTGATTGACCTGAGTCGCATAGCACAGTGTGTCACCTTTGCCTTTCGACCAAATATGCTCGCTGGCAAAATCTTCGCCATATTTTGCCACGATGACCTCACGCAAATAATCAATAATTCTTAAGGTTTCATTACGCAGAAGTGTTGTCTGGTTGACCACTGCAATACGCTCCAGATCCACATCCGGATCAAAGCCCTTCGAGTAGAGCCCGGCAAAAGACGCTTCAAACAGCTCACGACGCTTGGCACCACTCGCTTCCAAAACAGCACCCAGCTTCTCAGCATGAGCAAGATTTCTCAGCATTAAGGCCGGGCCATGACTGGAGGCATTTGAGAACGTTGCTTTTGTTTCCTCATGCTCCGACTTACCGTGAATCAGAACTGTAAAACCCTCTTCCGCGTAGCGACGCGCCGCTTTCCATACTTTCTCCACCAACATGCATGTTGCGTCGTTTTCACGGATCGCGATGCCTCGTTCAACGAGGCGAGCTTTATCCTCGTTGGTCGCTCCGAAGGCCGGAATGATCACAATATCCTCACTCGTCAGCTGATTCCAAAGGGCTTCCGGATCATCCGCACCATTAGCCGGACTGCCATCTGCTCTGAGTGGTAGCCCTTTGTCGGTCTGTAAGTAGCGCAGGCCGCGGGCCAAAAGATCTTCATTCACATAAGGATTATGGATCAACTCGCTTAACATATAAACCCGCTTGCCCGGATTGATCGCCACCGTCTCATAAGCCCGCTCAATCGCATTCTGCACTCCCAGACAAAACCCGAAGTGGCTCGGTATCACATAGCTGACCGCTCCAAAATCCAACTCAACCGGCTCGCCGGATGTTTTTTCTTTCGTCCGTCGTGCTGCCTTGATCGCAGCACAAAGTTTGCTCTGATAGAGTGCCTCGGACTGGCTATCGATGTAAACCGAGCGGTTACGCTCTTTCGAGGTCCGAAAACGGTAGATGTATTCGTTCTCACCCATTCCAAGATATGGAATTCGATAGAGATACGAGCCAATCGCGTCCAAAACCTCTCTCAACGGCTGCGTCAGTTGCTCGCTACGTAAGTCATAAATGGTTTTAAACTCTGCTTCGGCAAATGGTTCATGCTCCACTAAAGCAACCACAAGCTTCCGCTGCCCAGCATCGCACTCAAACTCAGTGACTCTATGCCAGGCCAGGTCCAAATCGGCGGTATCACTCACCCCGAATACGCCGTCAGCACCTTTCGTAACCAAAAGGTGGTTTTGATAATTAAAACATAGATGGATCGTTTCGCTCATGGCTGCAGATAAAATATTCGCTGGATGCCCTGTTCTTAAGGTAAGCGGAGCTTGTCAATGATCGTGAGCGGGTCAACCTGTATGCGTTATCCGCCTGTCGCAGATGATGAGCCTAGCCGAATCGCGGATGCCAGTGTGTGGCAGTGTTCTATTCACTCCCCTTATTCTGCGATTGCACCAAGTCGATCGTTTCCTAAAGTGACCGATAATCTACGGGAAGCTCCCGACAAATCTTACCATGTTTCAACTAAATTTCAGCGAGCAAAGTATGCACGAGCTCAATCAGCTCGATACACGGTCACAGATGATTTTGGTCGAAGTCGTCAGCACCTTGACTCAGCACCAACTTGATCACCCAAACGAAGAGCTGGGGCGTTTCCATCGTGGTGGAAAGACCTTCTACCGAGTGCGCGCGGGTGAGTTCCGCATCTACTTTGAGAAGCAGAATGATTCGCTCTTTGCACACTACATTCTGCATAAAAATACGCTGACGGATTTTATCTTCCGCTCGAAACTTCCAGCTTCAGAGGAATTTCTGGCTGAACAACACGATACCTTCTGGAAATATCTGGAATCGCTTCGCCATAAGGACGATATTGAAAAATAAAACTGTTTTCCCATGAGCACAGATCCGGAAAAACAGCCAGACAACCAGCCAAGTAGGCATCAATATGCTGACTCTGGTGAGGCCAGCCACATCTACCTGCTACCCAATAGCCTGACTGCGGGGAATCTCTTCTTTGGCTTTCTTGCTATTCTTAATTGCATCCAAGCCAACTACGAAACTGATCCAACGATTATTTCAGAGAAATACACCCATGCGGTTTGGTTTATCCTGCTTGGTGTGATCTGCGATGCGCTTGACGGGCGTGTCGCACGGCTTGGCGGACGCGAATCGCTTTTTGGTAAGGAGTTTGATTCTATCGCGGACATCATCTCCTTCGGCGTCGCACCGGCGCTCATGATGATCTTCCTGGTCCTCACGCCTACTGTTGAAGTCTATCCTATCTTTATACAAATGAGTTGGCTGATCGGCTTTGTATACCTGCTCTGCGCAGCTGTGCGCCTGGCACGCTTTAATGTGCTGACGAGTCCGGTCTTACCACAAGCCGAGCGCATGAAAGGCACGAACGACTTTCTCGGACTACCGGTTCCTGCCGCAGCTGGCATGATTGCCTCGATCGTTCTTGTTATCACTAGTCTGGAAACTACTTCCTTCGATTCGAGGAGTCTCGCTCTCTTAATTCCGCCATTCATGCTAGCCATTGCCTTTCTCATGGTTAGCAACATTCCCTACCCCAGCTTCAAAGAGATCGACTGGCACACACGGACAAAATTCCGCAGCTTTATCGGGCTCATATTAGGGTTAGGCACTGCATTCTTTTTTAAGGAATTTTTCTTCGCCGCGATTTTCTTCGTCTACATCGTATACGGTCCAGCGCGATATTTAATACGCATCTACCGAGCACGCAAAAGACTGTCCCGAACGCCCGAAAATCGCAGTGAATAATGCGCGAACAACCGTGAATACGTTGTTCAATAGAAAAAACTTTTCCACTTTGTTCACTTCATTACACTTTTACCCGCATTGTTCTTCACCTATAAAATCTTCTGTAAATGACTTGCACGCAGTTAGTTGTTAAGTTCTTATCACTGCTCACACACTATACTGTTACTGAGTGTTTTATATATAAATAAAGAACTAATACATAAGCATTGCCAGTAAGTCCGAAAAACCTGACAAATTCACTATGAAATTTCAGATCAACCAGGATCATTTTAGCAACGGCCTCCAGCAGGTTCTCAATGTTGTCGCGACTCGTTCGACCATGCCGATTCTCAGCAACGTGCTGATCGAAGCATCCGAGGGGCATATTTCGCTGACCACCACCAACCTCGATCTCGGTATTCGTTGCCGGATTAAGGCTGAAGTCAGCGAGCCTGGCACCATCACCCTCCCGGTGCGTAAGCTGGCGACTATCGTTCGTGAATTACCGCAAACCGATGTCTTCATCGAGTCCGGTGAGAACAACCAAACTAAAATTACTTCCGGTGGTTCAAACTTTAAAATCATGGGCATTAGCGCAGAAGAGTTTCCTTCACTGCCCACCTTCGAAAATCGTAAGGTTTACGACCTCTCTCAGAATGAGATAGTTGGAATGCTCAAGAGCGTCTCCTACGCGCAATCCACCGATGAAAACCGTTACATCCTAAATGGTGTTTACTTCAACTTTGCAGATGAAAAACTGACGCTTGTGGCGACTGATGGTCGCCGCTTGGGACTCACTGCTCTCGAAACAGAGATTAGCGAAGAGAATGCCGGTAGCCTCATTCTTCCGGCTAAGACTGTTGCCGAGTTGGAACGCTTGCTTGGCAAAGGTGCTCAGGTCAAAATAGCTTTCAATGACCGGCAGGCAGCCTTCGAAATCGAGATCGATGACTCCGGCGATTCCGGACTGACTGATCACCTTTACCTCGTCTCCAAAGTCGTAGAGGGTAATTACCCAAACTACCGACAAGTCATTCCAAAGGAGACCGAGCACCGCGTAAAAATCGAACGTGAACTCATGCTAGAATGCGTCCATCGTGCTGCGTTGGTGACTTCCGAGAAGAATAATTCTGTTAAACTGAAGGTTAGTAAAAACCTCCTCGAGATCTCCGGTTCGTCGAGCGAATATGGCGAGTCTCACGAGTCCATGGCGATCGCCTATGACGGACCCGAGGTGCAGGTCGCATTTAATCCGCAGTTCCTCATGGAGCCCCTCAAGGCACTGAGCAAAGATGAAGTATTCTTTGAGTTTAAAGATGAGCTAAGCCCCGGTCTTTTTAAGACCTTGGACAACTTCATTTGTGTCATCATGCCCCTTCGCTTGAACTAAACAGCGATGTGACTTGGTTACATCCTAAATTAACTCCAAATTAACTCAAAAGGGCGGCCACGGGGTCGCCCCTTTTTATCGATTCACTTGATAAATCATAACATGCCAACTAATTTACCAGCTGAATACATACTGTTTGTTTTAGCAGTCGTTTCCGTTTTGCTACCGGTGCTTGCCGGGCGCTTGAGCCTGCCTATTCTCAATATATTCAGCCGTTGGATACGCTGGTTTCTTATCGCCGGGCTTTTTACTTTTTTTCTCCATCTGTTTGAGCTCTCTTTTCGCCCCGCCTGGGTGCATTTCATTGCGGGCTTAGGCGCGTGGTTCGTTATCGAGACGGGTTACAACTGGATTGCAATCAAAGCGCTCAGCCGAAGTGAATTACCACTGTTTCCTTCGTTCAGGGAAAATAAAGATGGTGACGAATGGCCGGCTGATAAACAGTTTATCGAACTTAAAGACTGGCTGAAATCGAAAAGCTTTAAACGAAGCGGCGCCCTCAAAGCTGAGCTTTTTGAAGGCACTTACCTCCGTGCGTGTGTGTATCAGAGCGAAGATAAGTTTACGCGCATCCAAATTCTCTTTCTACCCAAGCGGCAAGGCGGCTCGACGGCTTGTTATACGATTCAAACGCACGGGGAGGACGGGCAGCGCCTCATTACTGATAATCAGTTTCTCCCCTATGGAGGATACTATCCCGAAAACTGGCAACTGTCCCGGAAGCCATTGATCGGATCGCTTAAACGTTTATTCGCACTACATCAAAAACGCCTGGCCAAGAGCACAATTAAGCCAGTCGTTATTGAGGGCAGCGCCTCGGAAGAATTGAATGACCAGCAACGTATCCTCGAGCGCCTTAACACCGATACAGGATTTCTCGTTCCACGTCCTAAACAGGAGGAAGAAGGCAAGATTACATCGGATGGCTGCTACCGTCTCTGGAAAGAAATGTGGTTACTCGCTTACCTTGGCAAGTCGGTGGTCTAGAATGAAAAAAGGCGGCTCCAGATTGGAACCGCCTTTTACAAAAAGAACATTTATAAATTTACTGGCCGCAGCCTTTGGCCGCATACATACCAGTTAATACTGAGCGGCGGTTGAATGCTGCTTTGGCCTGCTCTTCGGCTTTCTGTTGATTCATATTATTCAGAGAGCTGGCTGCGGAGATTGCACTACCGAGGTAGCCGACATTACCGAGGGCACCGGAATACGCAGCTGCATTCACCGCGATACCTGAAGTTAAGCCTAACACTTGGGCATTACGCATTTCACCTTCTGCGATGCCGAGGATCCCATTCATTTGATTGGTCTCCGCGATGATTTGCTCGCAGGTCATGTTGCCGTCGCCAATCTTATTGACTTGGATCGGAGCGCTGGCCGAACCGCCAGTGGAGTTGCAACCGGTGAAAGCAACGAGTGAAACGAGGAGAGCCGCTAGTGCGGTGAGTTGGGTTTGTTTTAGCATTGGTAGTGTTAGTTTATGGGTTGTAAGTATCTTTGTTTTAGAAGGTCTTCCTGCAAAGAAAAGCTAAAAATCCTCCCAAGGGGAATAGGCTTTTGAAATTAAAGGTCTTTAATTAGGTTAATCTTTCAGCGGAGGTTCGTTCGCCCAAGCCAGTCTGCACATAACGTATAATTCGTAAAAATTGTTATTCCACCACACCGAATACTTCGACCTCTATGTAGTGGTTCATGTCGCTCGAAGTATTCCCATTGCTATACAGTCGAACATAGCGGGCTTTGGTGCCTTTCGCGTCAACTAGCTTGCCGAATCGGGTTTCCACATAGGGCCTATCGGAACCCTTGGCTAGCAGGGATGATTTGTCATAGTCGTTGTTGAACAAAGTGGTCACACCGCTTTCGAAATTAGCATCGTTGGACAGCTGCACGATGACATCATGGTAGGCGCGGGCTTCCAGATGGTAGTGCCAGATCCAAATCGCGCTGATCAGTGCAGGTTCGCCCAGATCAATTTGCACCCACTGAGGCCCATCCGACAATTCGACAAAGTAGCCCTCGCCGGCATCTTTATCTCCGTCCGTTATGTAGGAGAGTTCACCGACGATCGGGATGAACTCGTCCGAGCTGGTCACGGCTTTTCCGGCCGATAGCAGAGTCGTCCCTTTCGCAACGATAAGAACAGGTGCTTCGGTAGCCACTTTTTCCAGATTCGGTATCTTGATCGGTTGTGGTGTACCTTGCGTTTGCTCATTCGGAATTTCTGTTTTGAGTGCGATTCCGCTACCTCTTTGATCAGAAACTGTGCTTTCGGAGGAGGATTCAATGTAGGAATTATCCTCATCGCCACAGGCGGTAATGAGAAGTGCGCTGATAACGAGTATCATATGTTGGAGTGTATTCATAATAGCTTTAGGTGTGGAGGTGTTCGTTAGTGAATTGGATGGTTTCGTTGGTTTCGGCTGCCTGATTCACCCAGTAAATCGGCGCCTCGGATTCGAGAGCATGTCGTGCGTCGCAGTTCAGCTTTGCTTTGCCACGGATCGCCTCGAAGAAGTTCTCGATGTGTGGCTGATACGGCGTCTTCAGGCCGATCCCGCCGGGTATAGCGTATTCATCGGGTGCCGCAGACTCGTAGGAAGCAATCGCATCTGAGCTGCCTGTGGCTCGCCCCGCGGATACTTTTTTCAAGTAGCCCTTGTTTACTAGACGCCTCCATTCAGCTGAAGGCACCCAGGATTCTTTGTAGATCTTTGTATAAGCCTCCTGCTCTGAGATGTTGATGGTTCCTTTGGTTCCCATAAAGGATTCATAGTATCCCCCGCCGGCACTGGTCGTCGTAAGCACTTGGTAGAAGGCGCGGGCGTTGCCTTGCGGTGTGTCGTAGTCGAAAAGGCACATCACATTATCGAAATGCTCGCGATCGTCGAAATAACTACGGCCGCCTGAAGCATGTACCGACTTTGGTTTGGCCCCCAAATACCAGTTGAAAATGTCGATTTGGTGGGCTCCAAGGTCGGAAATGGGGCCGCCGGAAAGAGATTTGTAGAAGCGCCAATTCAAAAAGCGCTTGTGCAACTCAGCTGCATTCAGCTGGCGGGTGACCCCTCGGTTGAAACCATATCGGCGTAGTGTAGCGACATCGGGTAAGTGATGCATCTTTTTCTCGGGATAAGTTTTCTCTTTCGACGATCCCAGCGAGCGATTCCACTGTCCGTTAACATTTACAATCTGGCCGCAAATTTTTTGCTTACGGATGAGCTCGTTGAGCACGTAGAGATAGCGTGGGTTACTCCTGCGCTGGTGTCCGATCTGGCAGAGGTTGCCGGTGCGGTCCATTGCGGCAACCATGCTGCGGGCACCTTCAATCGTATCCGACATCATCTTTTCGCAATAAACATGATAGCCCGCTTCCAGTGCCATTACAGTGTGTGGTGCATGCCAAAAGTCGGGCGTTGCTACAAAGACGGCATCCATATTGTTGCGTTCCTTTTCCAGCATGGTCTCGGCATCGGAGTAGATAGAGACGAGATAGCCGAATGTATTACGAATACGACCTGCGATCTTTTTTAGTCGCCCTTCCATCATGATATCGCAGGCGGCTACAAAGCGAATGCCCGGTATGTTTTTCATGGTCTCATAGAGAACGGATTGCTGTGCCCCACAGCCTATTAAGCCGATACGGATTTCGTCGGAGGCCGCGTTGAGTGGGTTGGATTTGAGGACGGTCGGTATGCCCATGGTGAGCCCGGCTGTGGCGGAGGTCTTTAAGAAGCTTCTCCGATTGATCTGGTTGGTGTCTTTCATTTTTCGAGTTTCTTGGTTGAGATTATTTATTTAGGAGCCACTTAAGCCCGGCTCGATGCGCTAGAAGATTCCCGAGCTCTAGCCGGTTGTAGCTGGCCAGAATCAGAGCGACCGCGATGAGGGTGATATGAGTCCCAAGCCAGGCGATGCCCGAGGCCTGGTTGAGAAGAATCAGGCCGAAGGTCAGACTCGTGTAGATTAGCCCCATCGCTAGAAGTGATAACCGGGTGGCGAGCCCAACCAGCACGCAAAGACCGACTACGATGAGCATCGGACCAAGGCACTGATCGTATAGCCCAAGAAAAAACTCACTGATAAATGGTTCGTTTTCGAACTTATCGGAAAGAGACGACGGAACCCCGTTGTAATTTTTCAACGCATACGTTTTCAATTCGATGACGATTTCAGTTCCGTTGGGATCAGGGACACCATTGATTATTGCAGGCTCTGAAATGTAAGAGGTGCCTGCATATTTCTCGATGCCGGCCTGTAGGCAGCGAAGGCCCAGCCAGATGCGTAGCATAAAAATGGCGCAAGTCGCGGCGAGGGGATCGGTTTTTAGTGGAAGGGTGACTGTCTCTGTAGTGCTTTTATTCATGTTAACGGGGGGTTCATATTGGATGTTCTCTAGACCGATATAAGGTTCTTCAAAAAACCCCGAACAGCAATCGGAATAGCGGCTTATATAACTAATCACGTCAACAATAGAAACAGCACAAAGATAAGAAGATCAGACACTTGCGAATCTATATAAAGCCATAATATAGGACGAAATGACCTAGCCGGATAAGTTGCGTTATGCAGCGATAGGGATGTTCATCCCTACCCCTTAGCTGGGGAGTTATGGGACGAATGACCCTAGGCGGAGAGTCCGACGGCCGGACTCACATTCAATTTCAGGAAAAAACGGATACCCGCCCTAAATAAGGCCTTTACGAATCGCAGTCGCGACGGCTGCTGCGACGTTACTAACCTGAAGTTTTTTATACAAATTCTCTGAGTAACGGTTCACGGTGTGAACACTCAGTTGAAGATTGTCGGCGATCTCTTTCTTGACGTAGCCCATGGCAAGCTGCTCCAACACCTGTCGCTCCCGTTCGCTAAGAGGGTTCTCCTCTGGGGCGTCACCTGAAGTCAGCACATTTAGCACCAGTCGTGACAGTCTTGGATCGATCACGTTCCCGCCCTGCTCGACTTCGCGTATTGCGCTCCAGATGTCATTGATTGAAACTGTCTTTAGAAGGTAGCCGGCCACACCGAGACGAATAGCTTCGAGAGTTCTGAGGTAGTTGTCATCCTGAGTGAGCACGATGATCTCGGCCTCAGGAGCAAGTTGTTTGATGACCGGTATGAAGCTGATACCGTCGCGACCGGGCAGATGCAGATCGAGAAGGATGACCCGAGGTCGAAGTGAGCCACAGTCTTCCTTGAGTGCTTCGACGGCATCTTCGCCACGTCCGAAGGCGGCTGCCAAAAGCATATCGGGGGCGGCTTCAATCGTATCCTGTAGCGATTGGCGATAGGCCGTATTATCTTCGATGGTAAGGACTCGGATAATCTTTTGCACAAGTAGAAAGCTGACGGTCTTGGCTAAAGCTGCAAGCGAATGCGGGTGCCTTTTCCGGGTGCGCTTTTTAGGTCAAAGCTCGCTTTCAATCGATGGGCTCTCATTACCAAATGCTTTAACGGAAGGCGATCATCGGAGATGCCCTGACCATTGTCCTCAATGACCACACTTAGCTTGCCAGCATGAGATAAAAGCGCCAGCTGCGCCGATGTCGCTTCTGAGTGTTTACTGCAATTATTAAGTGCTTCTTTGATAAAAAGCATCAGGTCCCATTGGCGGGACAGATTCATTTGGTTGAAGCCTTTTACTTCCTGAAAATCACATTCGAGATGGATCCCGCCCATGATCAATTCCGCGTTTTCCCTGAGTTGTTCGACCCAACTTCGGCTGCTGCTTTCCTGCTCCAAGAACTGCACGATCTGCCTGGCATCTTGTGCACTCTCACGGGCGGTTTGAATCGCGCCTTTGTAAATCCGGGCCTGCTTCTTGTTAACATTATCCTGCGAATGTTGCAGTAGTTCCAGGGAATGGGCGACACTCATCATGTTGGCGCCGAGGTGGTCGTGGATATCGCAGGCGATGTTTTCACGGATACTGGCCCAGTGGCGTTGCAGCATCAGATAGATAAGCCAAAACACCAAGAGCAGTAATACAATCAAGCCGATCGCCGCGATGGTCAGATAGCCGGCCCGCTCTCTTTCCACCTCACGGGCAACGAGGAGTTCCTGCTCCAGGCGGGCCAGATTGCGTTCGATGTGCGCGCGACGCGTAAAGTCCTGAAGCCAGCGACGCAGCGGGAGTATTCTGCCCTCTGCTGTGACGCCATCGGTGAGGGCAGCTAACGCATAATTTTCTGTAGACTGGCTTTGCAACTTCGGAGTCAGGCCGCCGGATACCAATCGACCGGCAGAGAATACCTCGATCTCGTCGATGGCCAGCTCGGTGATACCGATCCGGTAGTCGTGGACAATATTATCTAAAATGAGACGAAGGTATCGTGTTCGCGTTGGCTCGACACGTTGCATCAGGGGGTTCGAGCCGGTCCTTGGATATATTTCTTCCTTGTTTAAAAGCTGAACGGCGTCTCTGAATTCCGGATCCCGCGCGGCCATGATCTTCAAGCCTCTCGGAAATCCAATACCACTGGAAGACGTATAGTTGAATTGTATCGTGTGCGCCAGAGGCCATAGCCTTAGCTCGTCGATGGTATGTTCATGTCCGAGATCGAAGTCGATCACTGCTCCATCGATATTTCTTATGCGTAGTGGTATACGGTTTGGGTCCTGTGGATCCCTGTCCACATTTGAGTGCAGAGAGAATCCATCGGTCAGCGCCTCTGGCGTCCAAATGTAGGAATAGGCGTCCGCAGAGCTCGTCGTTACCTGCTGGTTGAGGGCGACATTATTGAGGCCGGCAAAGGCCATAAGCTCTGCCAATGCGGCACGGTATTCTCCAGAGACCCAGGTTCTATTTCCATTTAGTGCGAGTATCCGTAGCCTCAGCCCGGTAGCGGCCTTAACATCCTCGACGTAGAATAGCTGAGGTTCGATCCCTTCGATTACGTAGTCCTCGTCACTGTAGTCGATGAGCAGCTCGTATTCATTGTTTTGAGTGATACGTTCTATCGTGAAACGTTTCGGGAAGCAAAAGGGCTCTAGTTGTTCACCGTCTTCAGTATAAACCGCGGGCATCAGTGCGATGAGATCGACGGAAAAAGCGCTTCCGAAATGCATTTCGATGCTGATGTCCGACTCCGCTTGCTCAAAAGCCTCTGAACGATACCCGAGCGTCCATGGCGTGAGGTTGAGGCTCTCTTTCGGTAAGCCGGTGATCTCAGCCTCCAGGGATTGAATTTTTTGTTCTATACTCTCCGAGTCGCTTCCGGCCCCCGAAAGTAAGATCGGCGAGCAGCTAATGAAAACGAGCACGACAGCGGATCGTCGTATCAACTTGTTGGCGCTGCCTCGTAAGAAGAACATGACTCCAGATTGCTGCGAGCTGGCACTCCCGACAAGCGAACTTTTTATCTCGGTCGGATTACATAAGAAAGCCCCCGGAAGACCGGGGGCTTTTGAAAATGATACCTTCCTTAGGAAGGTGTGGCACGATTGATCGTAGCGATGGCACGAGAGTGCCGTCGATTGTCGGCCTCAGAGATGAGCTCCGACCTTGCTAGCGCAACGTCGCTATGTGGACAGGACATTGGCCAAACCTTCTGTAAAATGGTAGGACAACCCATCGTGCCGCACGAAACGCGCACACTACATTTGCAGTTGCGGCCGATCCGGCTCGGGCCAGTCGATGTGGTAGAACTTTCCGCGAGGCTGGTCAACACGCTCGTAGGTATGGGCCCCGAAGTAGTCGCGCTGAGCCTGCAGGAGGTTCTGCGGGAGGCGTGAGCTACGGTAGCCGTCGTAGTAGGAGAGCGCGGAGCTGAAAGTCGGGACGGGCACACCTTGCTCGGCAGCGAGGGCCACGACTTTACGCCAGCTTTTTTGAGCGGTATGAATCGCCTCGGAGAAGTAAGGATCGAGGAGCAAGTTAGCGAGTTTCGGATCACGCTCGTAGGCCTCAGTAATTTTTTGCAGGAATGCGGCACGGATGATGCAACCGCCACGGAAGATCTGTGCGATCTCACCGAAGTTAAGCGTCCAGTTGTATTCTTCTTGGGCGTAGGCCATGAGCTGGAAGCCCTGTGCATAGGAGCAAATCTTGGAGGCGTAGAGCGCCTCGCGGATGGCTTCGACCATCTCGGCCTTGTCGCCGGTGAAGGGCGCTGCGTCAGGCCCTTTGAGGATCTTTTCGGCGGCGACACGCTCGTCTTTAACAGCAGATAGGCAGCGGGCAAAGACGGCTTCAGCTACGGTCGGCGCGGGCGTGCCCATGTCGAGGGCGTTGACGGAAGTCCATTTGCCGGTGCCTTTTTGGCCGGCAGTATCGAGCACGATATCCACGAAGGGCTTACCAGTGGCGGGGTCGGCTTGCTTGAGGATGTCAGCCGTGATTTCGATGAGAAAGGAGTCGAGGTCACCGGTATTCCAGTCATCGAAGATTTCACCCATCTCACTAGGGCTCAGCCCGAGGACATTCTGCATGAGGTCGTAAGCTTCGCAGATCATCTGCATATCACCGTATTCGATGCCGTTGTGCACCATTTTCACATAGTGGCCGGCACCGTCGGGGCCGATGTAAGCAGTGCAGGGCACGCCGCCTTCGACAGGCTTGCCGGGTTCGGCACCTTCAATGGGCTTGCCGGTCTCAGGATCGACTTTTGCCGCGATGGCCTTCCAGATCGGTTCGAGGAATTCCCAGGCCTCGGGCGTGCCGCCCGGCATGAGTGAGGGGCCGAAGCGTGCGCCCTCTTCACCGCCGGAGACGCCGGAACCGATGAAGCGTAGCTTTTTCTCTGTCAGCTCTTTTTCGCGGCGGATCGTGTCGTCCCATTTCGCGTTACCTCCGTCGATGATGATGTCGCCCTCTTCAAGTAGCGGAATGAGGCTTTCGATCACCGTATCGGTCGCCCAACCGGCCTGGACCAGAATGATGATCTTACGCGGGCGCTTGAGTGAGGCCACGAAGTCTTTCAATTCGGCCTGACCGATGAGGCCGCCCGGTGTATCCGGATTGGCGGCGACAAAGTCTTCCATCTTACTCGTCGTGCGGTTGTAAACCGAGATCTGGAAGCCGTGGTCGGCAATATTAAGAGCCAAGTTCTGGCCCATGACTGCGAGGCCGATGAGGCCGATATCTGAGGATGCGTCTGACATAATTTAAGTTTTAGAAATATTGTATTAAATAATCTCCAATTCCAAGTGCAAGGCCTGTCTCCCGGGTTTTGTAGAACCAGTCAGGGGCATGTCATCTGGCAAGCGGTGGGGTGGCTGCCCTGTTGGAGTCCCGCCTTTAGGCGGTCTCACTGGCGCTCCACCTGGGACCGAAGACCGGATAAATCCGGGACCCCAACAGGGCACACGACCCACCGAGGTCCAAATAAAAATACCGTGGTGATCCACCTCCATTGTTCGAGCGAGTGTCGACTTACCACTCTGCCGAGGTCCAAGAATGGCGACAACCGGGCTGAAATCGACGTATTTTCGCAGTAGTCCCCGCTGGCGAGTTCTGTTAATACTTTGGCTCATTGCTGAATAATACTTGTAAAATCAATTATAAAGAAAGGATTTGTAAGTATTATCTGGCGGTTCGCTTTACCTGCTACTTTCATTCTGCTTCAAGTAGTTCCTGCAAACGCTCGGTCGCGCCTTCGCGGTCGTATTTACTCGAGGCGACGTCGAGGGTGAAGGCCTCCCAAGCATCAGTGCACAATTCCTCGGAGTGTAGTAAACCGTTCTCCGACAGAAAAATCAGGCATGTGGCCAGCGCCACGCGCTTGTTACCGTCCACGAATGGATGGTTCTGGCAGAGGTAGAAAAGATATGCTGCTGCGACTTCAATGCCTTCTTTAAAAACAGGTTCGCCGAATGCAGTCGCTTTGGGCGCGGCGATAGCTGATTCAAGTAGGTTTTTGTCCTGAATCCCATCAGAGCCTCCGTCGGCAGTCAGCACCTCTTCGTGGATCGCCAACACGGCGTCCATTGTGGGGTGAGCAAAATCATCCATCAGGAAAGTCGCTTAAAGAGTTCGCGATTCTTCGAAAGTATACGCTTAGCGCTCGCTCGCGCACTCTCTGCATCAATAATCCTGCGCATCGGCGTCAGCGTGATGCTCCCGCCTTCGTGCACAGTCACGTTGACTTCGTCGCCCTCTTTGAGGTGCGCCTGTTCCATGAGCGCGGCGTCGAAGATGATGCCACGGGAGTTGCCGATCTTGGAGAGCTTTTTGATCATTTATGTAAAACAAAGTATTACATCTTTGCTGTCAAGCGGGCATATCTTCCCTGCTAAGCGACCGGAGCCTGGGCACTCTTACTTTTCTTTTGGAGTCAACTCTGCAAGATATGTGAAGCTGCTTCGCGCGAAGCGTATTAACATCTGGCAAGATCGGCCAGTCGATATAGCTTCGCGTAGCTTCCGCCTCTAGCCGGACCCGCTGACTTGTCTGAGTCCCAGACCTAAGCGGAAAATTGGACATAATGCGATTTTGTAAGTGGGAGGAAACCTATCGGAATCCGATAGGAGGGACCCAATGACAAAATCTATTATGTCCCTTTTGCCGCGACACGCATACACCGAAAACTAACGATTGCCTACGACCCAGCCGCGCGGACGATTCGGGATGTTATTTGAGAAGAGAGGCGAGAGCCGAATGGAGGCCGGTTGCGCGTTGCGGCATTAATTGAACTAGCGGACAAAAAATGAGCGATTATAACAATAACGGAGCGTCCCCTTTTTCAGTC
>Ga0307933_1000762_pt1 | contig 29039 bp, 24 predicted proteins | sample OrgLakmetageno88_FD_201811 | JGI IMG/M metagenome (GOLD analysis project Ga0307933, IMG submission 201811) | Saline water microbial communities from Organic Lake, Antarctica - #88 | ecosystem: Environmental > Aquatic > Non-marine Saline and Alkaline > Saline | place: Antarctica: Organic Lake... | reverse complement strand
CCACCCTCCCAGCCACACCCGCGCCACCCTCCCAGCCACACCCGCACCACGCTTCCAGCCACACCGCGCCACCCTGATCACTCACAATGCGAGTTCCAGCTGTTCGCTGCCGCCTTCGGTCTCGGCGAAACGCACGCCTAGCCCGAGTAAACGCACGGGCTCGCCGCTGCGCCCCCAAGCATCGTTGAGTAGCTCGTGGTAACGCTTTATGTCTGGCTGATTTCCTGGCATTTCGGCGGTGGTGCGCCGAAAATCGCTGAATTTCAATTTCACCATTAGTTTGGCAATATTTCGATCAGGTGCACTTTTGCGTAAATCCTCCATGAGTTCGGTATGTTGGTGAATTAGCTTTTCGCGGCATTCTGCGAGGCTTTCTAGATTTTGTGCAAAGGTTCGTTCGTTACTTAGGCTTTTTCGTGCCCGGTTGGCCTCGACGGGGCGTTCATCAATGCCACGGCATAGCTCATAAAGCTCCATGCCGAAAGTGCCAAACTCCTGCGCCAGCCAAGTTTTATCTTTGGTCTGCAGTTGCGCGCAGGTTTCGATGCCGTGCGCGGCGAGCCGGGTAGCGCTCTTGGGCCCGACGCCCCAGATCCGCCGCACGGGCAGCGCTTGCATAAATAGATCCACCTTGGAGGGAGCCACCACGCACTGGCCATTTGGCTTGTTCCAATCGCTAGCGATCTTGGCCACCAGTTTATTCGGGCCGATCCCCGCAGAGGCAGTGAGCCCGGTTTCTTCTTGGATCGCTGCGCGAATCTCGGCTGCAATCTCGGCACCGGGACGCTTGATGTGGCTTACGTCGAGGTAGGCTTCATCCAGCGAGAGCGGCTCGATCAGCTCGGTGTAGCGGGCAAAGATTTCGCGCACCTTTTTAGAGGCGGCGCGATAGAGATCGAAGCGCACCGGCACGATCACCAGCTGTGGGCACAGCGCACGCGCTTTGAAGACTGGCATCGCAGAGCGCACGCCAAACGCGCGCGCCGCATAGTTGCAGGTGGTCAACACGCCGCGCCCTGATGAGCCGCCGACTGCCAATGGTTGGTCGGCCAACTCGGGGCGTTCGCGCATCTCCACCGCGGCGTAGAAGCAGTCCATGTCGATGTGTATAATGCGGCGCGCTGTCTTCATGTTTTAGTTTCGAATGATTTTTAGATCAGGGCTTTGACTTTTCAATCCGCTTATGGCGAAATTTCCACATGTTCTTACTAGACTATTTAGATATTTAAATTATGGAGACTATCCGACAACAATTTCCGCACGTAAACGCAGCGGCCTGGCCTGTGCTGGAAGCTTGGGCGGTGCTGCTGCGCGAGTGGAATACGAAGATTAATTTGATCTCGCGCAAAGATATTGAGCACCTCGAAGCGCACCACCTTTCGCACTGCTTAGCCATTACCAATCACCTCAAGCTGATGAATGGTGCGCGCATTTTAGATGTCGGCACGGGCGGCGGCTTCCCTGGCATCATCATGGCGATCTGCTACCCGCAGGCGCATTTCACGCTAATCGATTCGATCGGTAAAAAGATTATCGTGGTGCAAGATTTGGTGGACAAGCTAGGCCTTAAAAATGTCGAAGCGCGCCAATGCCGAGCTGAGGAGATCAAAAAACAGTTCGATTTTATCACCGGGCGCGCAGTCAAAAACCTGCCAGAATATCTTAATTGGATCAAAAGTAACCTACGCCGCGGCGCGCGCAACTCCATCCCCAACGGCGTGCTTTACTGGAAGGGTGGGGAACTGGAAGAGGAGCTGACCGCGCTCGGCATCCGCCCCCGCAAAACCATCTCACTGGAGAGCAGCTTCAACGATCCCTACTTTGCGCAGAAGTATATCCTACACTTCGATGCCCGCGACGTGCCGAGAGCGCGTAAGCCGAAGCCTGTGCAGGAATGAGGAAAAAATTGACAACAAGCTTGCTCTCAGCGCTAACATTTGAAAGTTTGGGTTATGACCGTAATTGCCGCCAAAACAGACAACCGCCAACTACGCGCTGAAATACCTGTAATGAAAAGAGCTGCGCAAAAGCGCATGGGCGATCCTGAGAAAATACGCAAGTTCTTGATCAAAGGTGGCTTCATCACAAAGGGGGGCAAGCTTCCTAAACGCTACGGTGGATGATTGTCAGTTCGATCATTCTCGCGTATCACGGTTGTGACCGTCGTTTGGCGGAGCAAGTTGTTAGCGGCAAGAGTGATTTAAAAATCAGTAAGAACTCTTACGATTGGCTTGGTGAAGGGGTTTATTTTTGGGAAAATAGTCCGCGTAGAGCCTTACGTTGGGCTGAATTCTTGCGTGATCACCCGAGTATATCCAAAAGTAAAATAAAAGAGCCTGCTGTTATAGGCGCAGTCATCGAACTTGGTAATTGCCTCGATCTAGCCGACCAGGCTTCCTTGGACTTACTCAAGCAGGTGGAATCTGTTTATCGTAAATTCACTAAAATTACAGGTGCCGAAATGCCGAAAAATGAAAAAGCGAGGCCCGGAGATCACGATTTGCTCCTGAGACATCTGGATAGCGCTGTTATTAATTTTTGTCACTTCCTAAGAGAGGGTGAAGAAGGACTGGTTTCATTTGATACCGTCAGGGGAGTTTTCTTCGAAGGAAATCCTCTTTTTAGTGGTTCGAAGATACGCGAGAAAACGCATATTCAATTAGCGGTTCGTAATCCAAATAAGATTCTGGGCTACTTTTGGCCGAGAAACTCAAGCGACTAAACCATCTCACTGGAGAGCAGCTTCAGCGATCCCTACTTTGCGCAGAAGTATATCCTACGCTTCGATGCCCGCGACGTGCCGAGAGTGCGTAAGCCGAAAATTGTTTAAAATCCGATCAAATAGATTGCGCCTTGTGAGACTTGCTCGGCTTGTTCGACGGGCACCCAGCGCACTGCGTAGCTGGGGCCCCATGAGTCACTGACGGCGATTTCCTCGGTTTCTTTGTTGTAGCCGATAATCATACAAGCGTGAGCGGACATTATGTCTTTGCGCAGCTCGACGTCGCGCGATTCCGATTGGGTGCTGGTCTCCCACGCCTCCCAGTCGCTTACCTTCATGCGGCGCTGTGTGCGTTCGTTGACGAAGGCGTTGTATTCGCGCGATGAGAACATCGTCCAAATAATTGGCAGTCCTTGATCAATGTATTTTTGCACGGTGCGCAATTTGATCTCCTCTTTCATCTCCTTCATTGAACGGCTCTGCGAGGAAATGTAGCCGTCGATCGACTCGATTATTTTGGCGAGCGAGGTGCCACCGCCGATTTGTGTCTGCCCTGCCATTGCGAGGATATACATATCAGCTGGGATCTGCATGTAGCGTAAATAACGCTCGAACGTAGCTGGCACGCAGTAGCCTTTGGGGCCTTGATCCACCATCGGAATGTTGCCGATCAGCACATCGCCGTTTGCTTCGGTGATGATGTTTTCTGTGGTGAGTGCGCGCAGCGCTGCGTCGGAGAGCTTTTCGCTGCGGCCTTTATTGTCGGCGGCTGCGGTGCTCATGATCTTGAGGTTTACATATTCGCCATCTTGAGTCGCCAGCAGAAACGCGTGCGACTTCCAATCCCAGCGTTCGATCAGTTGCTTGATGCCTCGGCCCGAGCCGAACTGCTGCCGATTGGCTTCGCCGAGATGTTCAGTCAATAATTCCTTGATCCGTGTCATATCGTCTTGAATCGATTGCTCCATCGCGTCGATTTCGCTATCAGTGGGCGTATCGCTGAAACGAAAGTCGCCTTTGTTGGCGAAGACGATGCTTAGGCGCTGCGCCTTGCCTGCATCGCCATACAGCGCGGCCGAGTAGGCGCGGCACTTGAGTATCTGGTAATCGCCGCGCGAATATTTGCGGTAGCTCGACTGGGTGTCGGTCTGCGATTCCTGCGGCCATGCCAGACGCGCAGCCACATCGCTGGTGGCATCGTTCCAGAGTTCGTCGTCGGCAAACAGTGGGATGCCGAGCAGTTCGTTGACCGCTTTAAAGGCATTTTGCTGATTAGCCACCTCGGATGTGATAAACGCCTGACTCTCGTCGGAGAGCTGTGAGCGATCCAGCCACATCGTATGTTCGTTCGCTAGACGGATTTGAATGCGGCTATCTTCAATCTCGAGGATAGCCACTTCGATCACCGTGCCCTCGCGATTTGAGATCTCGACGGCGGCCGGTGAAACCATGCAAACGAGGAGCGAGCAGATGAGGGGAATGAGGCTTTTCAGATTCACGCTTTTAAGTTTAGGGTAAGATGTTGAAAGTCGCCAGCCAGATTTTGCAGAATCTTCATTCGAGGGTGCAATTAAATGTGCGGGGTAATTGTAGCCGAAATCGTAAGATTTTGGACGGACGCAGCATTCGGCCGCGAACGATCCAAAGCGTGACCGCTTCGGCTACGTTGAATTTCCTCTTTCCGAATAACCCCGCACATTTAATTGAACCCTTCATTCGATGGAATCGGGGCATTCGACTTTTTACGCTCAGCGAGACGCGAGATAAGAGATACGGAATGCGGGATACGAGACGCGAAGTTCAACGCATTTGCCGTCTCCCCAGAAAAAATTCTAGGCCACGTGGCGTTGTAATTCAATTGCCCCCGGCACTGGTCGATGTCCTTTTTACCTCCTCCTCTATGCCGAAACGAAGCACAGCGACACAAATCACTTGGATCGGCCTTCTGCTGAACCTACTGCTTGGCTGTATCAAAGTGGCGGGCGGCTGGATGCTACAGTCTAAGGCGCTGCTGGCCGACGGGGCGCACAGCCTGCTGGATTTGTTGACGGACATCGCCGTGCTGGTGGGGCTATCGCTGGCGAGTAAGCCAGAGGATGCCAATCACCTCTACGGACACCACAAGTTTGCCAGTTTTGCCAAACTCTTCGTGGGTGGGATGCTGCTGCTTTTTTCAATCGGCTTGGTTTTTGCGGCGTCATGGGACTTTCGCTCGGGGGTGAGTGCGCCCATAGCGGGGCCAGCGGTTTTGCTAGCGCTGATCTCCTTAGTCTTGAAGGAGGTGCTTTTTTGGTGGACGCGCGGGGTGGCACGGCGGCTCAAGTCGGACCTGCTAATGGCCAATGCCTGGCACCACCGGATGGATAGCCTTTCTTCGCTGGGCGTGGCCTTGGCGCTGATCGGAGTGTGGCTGGGCGGCGAGAATTGGGCGTTTTTGGACAATGCGGTCACGCTGGTGCTGGGCGGCTACTTGATCTTTGAGTCGACTAAGATCTTTCTGCGCGCGTGCGCCGATCTACTGGATGCGGCTCCCGAGCGCGAGATCATTGAAGACCTGCGCGAGCATATTCTGCCCACGCCCGGCGCGCTGGCCTATCACGACTTCCGGGTGCGCCGAGTAGGGGATCTCTACGAAGTGGATCTGCATTTGCAGGTGGATCCAGAAATCTCGGTCGATGCGGGGCACGCAGTCGCTCGCGCGGTGAAGCAGCGTATGTGTGAAAAACATCCCGAGGTGGTTAAGGTGTTGGTGCATGTGGAACCCGCGAATAGAGAACATATTATGAATCGCGGCCTCTCGGATAAGGGCGATCTGAGCGGGTAAACCTCGGTAGATTGGGAAATATAGCTTGTCTGCCCATGCCTTACCGAATTGAAACAATACATCCTAGCCGACCTCTCCACTAGCCACCTTTAGCGACTGTCTTTTTCCCCTATGAGCGATTTTTTGAAGCACGAATGCGGTATCGCCATGATCCGCCTCTTGAAGCCCTTATCCTACTATCAGGAGAAGTATAACACGCCCCTTTACGGGTTCAATCAGCTCTTTTTGTTGATGGAAAAGCAGCACAATCGCGGTCAAGATGGTGCGGGCATCGGCTGTGTGAAGCTCGATGTAGCCCCCGGTCAGCAATACATGGCGCGTGAACGCACGATTAAGCCGAACTCGCTCTCACGCATTTTTAAAGGCCAACTCAAGGCCTACCAAAAGATGGTGGATAAGGGCCTCGTGCACCCCGAATTTCCGCAGACGGTGAAGGATCAATTTGATTTCGGCGGCGAGATATTGCTCGGGCACCTACGCTATGGCACTTCCGGCGTCTATTCTTCGAATAGCTGTCACCCTTATGTGCGTCAGTCGAATTGGCCGACCAAGAACCTCATGCTGGCGGGTAACTTTACCATCACCAACGAGAAGGATCTCAACGCCGTCCTGATCAACCGCGGCCAGCACCCGATCTTCGGTACCGACACCCAAGCCGTGCTAGAGGAGATCGGCTTCCACCTCGACGAAGCCCACGACGCCATTTACCACAAAATGCGCGATCAACACATCGAAGGCACCACCATTCCCAGCATTATTAGCAAAGAGCTCGATCCAATTCGTATCCTGCAAAAGGCCGCCTCCAACTGGGACGGTGGCTACGCCATCGCTGGCCTGATCGGAAACGGCGATACCTTCGTAATGCGCGATCCACAGGGCATCCGCCCGTGCTACTATTTTCAAAACGACGAAGTGATTGCCTTCGCCTCCGAGCGCGTGGCGCTGATGACAATTTTCGACCAACCCATCGAAAACGTGCGCGAAATCGAGCCCGGCAGCGCCACCGTCGTCAAGAGCGATGGCACTATCTACAGCGAGCGCTTCACCGATCCGCGCCCCGTCACGCCGTGCTCCTTTGAGCGCATCTACTTCTCGCGTGGTAACGATGCCGAGATCTACGCCGAGCGCAAAGCCCTCGGCGGCGCACTGCTAGAGCAAGTCGTCAAAGCCATTGATAATAACTTTGCAGACAGCGTCTTCAGCTTCGTGCCCAACACCGCCGAAGTCGCCTACTACGGTCTGCTCGATGCCGTGCGCCTACATCGCCGCGAGGAAGTGCGCGACCGACTGCTCGAAGCCCAAAAAGAAGGTACGCTCGATGCCGCACTCATCGACGAACTCATCATGGGTAACTGGCCGCGCGGCGAAAAGATCGCGCATAAAGATGTCAAGCTGCGCACCTTTATCTCGCAAGAAGAAGGTCGTGCCAAGCTCGTCTCACACGTGTACGATATCACTTACGGTATCGTTAAACCAACGGACTGCCTCGTTTGCATCGACGACTCCATCGTGCGCGGGACGACGCTGAAAGAGTCCATCCTCAAAATCCTCAGCCGCACCAAGCCGCGCAAGATCGTAGTCGCCTCCACCGCGCCGCAGATCCGCTACCCCGATTGCTATGGCATCGATATGTCCGAGCTCGGTAAGTTCATCGCTTTCAAAGCAACAGTCGCCCTGATCAAAGAAGACGGCAGCGCGGACTTGTTGCTAGAGGTATACCGAGACTGCCTCGTGCAGGCCAGCTTGCCGCCCACGCAGATGGTCAACCACGTCAAACGCCTCTACGATCGTTATACCAACGAGCAAATTTCCGCCAAGATCGCCGAGCTAGTCTACCCGCGAAACGTGCCTTGGCAGGGCGAACTAGAGATCGTCTTTTTACCAGTGGAAAAAATGCGTATCGCGATCCCCAAGCACAACGGCGATTGGTATTTCACTGGCAACTATCCCACCCCTGGCGGCACCGCCACGTTGAATAAAGCATTCATCAACTATTACGAGAATAAGACCGGGCGCGCGTATTAAATTGCCACCTCACCCACTGATCGCGGTGATCACTTCGTCGACCGACCCGGCGCTCTTGATCTGCTTGCGCAGGCGCTCGGTGCGGCAGGTCTTGGCGATCTCTGCCAAGGTGGCAAGGTGCCCTTCGGTGTCGCCCTTAGGGCTGATGATGAAGAACGCAAAATCAATCGCCTCGTCTAGCCCCGGTACATCGAGGCCTTTCGCTAAGTGCGCGACGAAGCAGATGCGGTAGTCGAGCCCTTCACAATACACGTGGGGGATCGCGATGCCATGCCCGAGAAACGCGGGGAAAACGCGGCTTTGCTCGCCGAGGTCTTCCAGCACTTGCTCTTCGGAGATTTCCGACACGTAATCGGTCGCCACCCGCGCCAGCTGTTGATAGAGGTGCTCGATACTTTCGCACTCAAGCTCGAGGTAGCCGCCACTGTGTAAGGCCCGCATCAAGAAGCCTTCCGAGCGGCGTAGGCAGATCACCTCGTCTTCGGGCTTGACCATCTCTTTCAAGCTGGTGTCTTGCGGCACCGCGCGCAGTTGCTTATTGCGGCGGATGAAGAGCGGGTGCCAATCGCCAGAAGCGAGACTTTTGCCTTCTTCCCAGACGACGGTTTCGAAAGCACTCTCACCCTGCAGCAGTTCGCTGCCGATCACGGCGGGGCGCGAGAGGTCACCGAACACAGATTGCCCGGTCAACTGGTCGGCCTCGGTCGGGCTGTCGAGAGGAATCCAGCCAAACACCTTTTCGTTGTCCAATTCCTCTGCCCAGCGCTGCATCAATAGCTGGTTCAGCTCCAAGTTATCCGTGAGCGCGAGCACGTAGCCGGCACCGAAGAGTGCTTGCTCTTGTTCGTAAAGTTTTTCCGCTTCCATCCCGTCACGCAGCAGGGCGGGCAGCCCCTCTTTTTGAGCCAGCGAGATGTTGCGGGCATTGGTATCGAGCAGCAGCACCGATTGCTCATCTTCGCGTATCAACTTACGCGCCAGTTCGCGCCCGAAGTGGTGCGCGCCGATGATTATCCAGTCGTTAGGGGCAGGGCGCTGGAGGCCGAGTAGTTTGGCCACGTAGCCAGCCGAAAGTCCTTGGATGAGCACTGTCGCACAGATCACCGAATAAACGAAAGCTTCGAGTAGCGCGGGATCGCCGATGGGGTTTTCCTTAGCGCTCAAGCTCAGCGCAAACAGAGAGGCCATTGAGGCCGCGACCACGCCACGCGGTGCCACCCAGCTGAGCAGCGCTTTTTCGCGCAAATTCAGCGAGGTGCCCCATGAGGACGCGGCGATACTGATCGGGCGAATGATCAGAATCACGGAAAACAGCACCCAGCCGCCGCCCATTTTAAAGAAGTCGATAAATTGCTGCAGTTCCAGTCGCGCCACTAGTAGCAGGAACAGCATGCCGATCAGCAAATCCACGATCTCGGCCTTGAAGGCTTTAATCTCGCGCAGCTGGCGTGGCTTTTTAATGCCCACGATCAAGCCGGCAATCGTCACCGAGAGCAGACCCGCTTCGGGCTTAATCAGCTCAGTCGCGCCGAAGATAAGCATCGCGCTCGCCAGCGCGAAAGCATTCACGATATTATCCGGCACCCAGCCCTTACGCATCGCCCAATAGATAGAATAGCCGCCCACGATACCGATGGCCGCGCCGCTCACCACCCGTATCAAAAAGCTCGGTATCGCCACCGCGCCGCCGCCTTCGACCACCCATTCGAAACATAGAATCGCAATGAAGACACCGATCGAGTCGATCAACACCCCCTCCCAATGCAGGATGCTGCCTAGCTTTTGTTGCACCCGGATACGGCGTAGCAGCGGCACGATCACCGTCGGCCCCGTCACGATAATTAAGCTACCGAGCAAAAGCGCAAACGAGGGCGATGTATCAAAAACAAGGTAGGCCGTGAGCGCCGCGCCCAGCCAAGTGATCAGTACGCCGACGGTGAGTAGCCGCTTGATGACGGTGGAAGTTTGCTTAAATTCCTTAAGGTCGAGCGTTAGCCCGCCCTCGAAGAGGATCAACCCCACCGCTAGCGAGACGATCATCGGCAGGAAGTCGCCCAGGGCTGCCGGGTGCAGTAGATCCAACCCTTCGGGGCCGAGCGCGAAGCCCCCCAGCAGTAGTAAGACGATGGTGGGCAGCTGCAGCTTGCGCGAGAGAACAGTGAGTAAGCAGCCCGCGCCAACAGCGAAACAGAGCGCCCAAAGCGCACCCGCTGAGTCGCCCACGGCGATAGTGTTGAAAATGTGCATAAATGATTAGCTAGGTTGGCAAATTTGTGAGGTTTCTGACTGCTGGCCTCTGCCCTCTGTCTTCTGAAACTAGTCCAGCTGATGGCACATGCCCAGCGCGGGCGAGACCTCGCTGGCCTTGCCGATGATCTGAGCAGGCACACCAGCCACGCTGGTATGCGGGGGCACGTCTTTCAGCACAACGCTGCCAGCGCCGACTTTGGCACCTTCGCCGATCTCGACGTTGCCGAGGATCTTGGCACCCGCCCCCAGCAGCACGCCGGAGCGCACCTTTGGGTGGCGGTCGCCGCTGTCTTTACCTGTGCCGCCAAGCGTTACCGCATGCAGAATCGATACATTACTCTCGACGACTGTAGTTTCCCCCGCCACGAAGCCCGTGGCGTGGTCGAGCAAAATGCCGCAGCCGATCTTGGCCGCTGGGTGAATATCCACCGCGAAGGTTTCCGAGATCAGACTCTGCAAATAGAGGGCAAACTCCGTGCGCCCCTCGTTCCAAAGATAGTGCGCCACCCGGTAGCAGACCAGAGATTGTAAGCCCTTGAAATAGAGCAAGGGCGTCAGGACATTCGGGCAGGCGGGATCGCGCTCGTTGACCGCGATCATATCGCAAGCCACGTGTTGCAGGATCTCTGGCTTACGCTCGAAGGCATCCAAAAAAGTCGCATGCAGCACCGCGATGGAGGCGGAGTGATTGACCAGCTTGCGCGTGAGGCGATAGGTCAAGCACTCGGCAAACGAGCTGCGTTCGAGCACGGTTTCGTTAAGTAAAGTCGCCAGCGCAGGCTCGCGCGCCACGATTTCTTTAGCTCGTAGCCGAATTTCGTTCCAGTGAGCGTCTAAGTCGATAGGTTGCATAGGGTGCACTAGTTACGCCCATAATTGCGAAATGCCAACTAAAAGTATAATTGAGCTTTGGCTCTTGGATGAAATTATGGAGGGATTAATACCAGCTACAGCGTAGGCAAATAATCGTCGCGGTCGAAAGGTGGCTCTTCCCGCTCGGGCAATTCTTCCTCGGGGTTGAGTTCTTGGTGCCAGTGGCGCATGTCCTCATCGGCGTAGTAGCGCCAGTAGGCGCTCTGCTGCGGATCACTGCGATCAGTGATTTCGCAGATTGAAGTGCGGCAGTTCCAAGCGGTGCCTTCGGCCAAGATGGTGGTAGAATTGGACAGCACTTCGTCGAGCAAGACCGCATAGAGCTCGCGGTCGGAGAGGTGGTTCGTATCGTAAATAAACGTACGGATCGAAGCCAAAGCATAGAGCAGCAGCCATAGATTCTCGCCAAGATCGATCGGGTTGTGCAGCCGTGCCAAAGGTGGGGGAGTGTAGTTTCGCCGCTGTTGCAAAATATCGTGCAGCGGCATCGAAGGGCCGCTTTCAATCGCATCGATGTCTTGCATCCAGCGCTCGGAGTCGTCGTCCGTATCCGCGTCCTCTGCTAGGTGCCGACTAATCGGCTCGCCCGTCAGGCTGGCTAGTTCAGCCCGCAGCTCCGCGATTCGCAGTGCTTTTGTGATCGCTGCATCGTCTTCCTCGCTCTCTTCATGGTCTGGCATGGGGGTAACTTCTGGAGATTATCTCCAGGTTTCAATCTAAAGTGGAGCCCTCCCTCACAATTGCAGAGAATGCGGCTTGCTATTTCTAAAAATCCCTAAATATAAGAGAGATTCTATCACACATGTTAACATTCAGAGCATGGGTAGCCTCAGTTGGATAAGGTAAAAATGTATTCAGTCAGGACGCATCCGCTCACAAGCGGGACTCAAAGCAAAGAAGCAAGTGGGATGGCCCAACAAGATAAAGGTAAATAAATGAATACAAAGATGTATGTAGGCAATCTGTCCTACGACGCAACTGATAGTGATATCCGCGAGCTTTTCGAAGCACACGGAACCGTAAGCGACGTTTTCATCGTCAAAGACCGTGAGTCTGGCCGCCCCCGCGGTTTCGCTTTCGTTTCGATGGAAACACCCGAGCAAATGAATGCAGCAGTCGAAGGACTCAACGGCGTGGAATTCCTCGACCGTGCCCTGACCATTAACGAAGCACGTCCCCGTGAAGAACGCCCACAAGGTGGCGGCGGTGGCGGCGGCTACGGTGGCGGCGGTGGCGGCGGCTACGGCGGCGGTGGCGGTGGCGGTGGCGGTGGCGGCGGCGGTGGCCGTGGCGGCTTCAATCGCGGCGGTGGCGGCGGCGGTGGCCGTGGTGGTGATCGTGGCGGACGCGGCGGTAATGACCGTGGTAGCCGTGGCGGACGCGACAGTTACTAGCTTCTAAAGCGAGTTAAATCACTTTCAAGCGGGGTTCTGGAAACAGAGCCCCGTTTTTTTGTCGCGTTGCAAGGGGGAGGGCGACTGTCCCAGTCGCCGCGTGCTGCGTGGGCGAGCTAGGATTCGGGAGGGCGACTGTCCCAGTCGCCAAGAGCCGCGTGGGCGAGCTTAACGTTTGCAGTCATCGAGGTATCGAAAAGAACTCGTAATTCTCTGCGGTTGGGACAACCGCCCTCCCGTATCCCAAATCCGTATCCCAAATCCCAAATCCGTATCTCAAATCCGTATCTCAAATCCGGCATTTCCGCCACAGGCGGCCGCGGCCTACGCTTCTTCGAAGCGGCGCTCAAACAGAGCGACCAACTCGGCGAGCATACGCTCGCCGTCTTCGACGGCACCTTCGGCGCTGACCACTAGCTTCGAGCCTTTACCCGCAGCCAGCATCATAAGCCCCATGATGCTCTTGCCGTTGACCTGTTCGCCGTCTTTTTCCACCCAAACTTCACCGCCGTAGGTGTTGGCGATGCGTACGATCATGGCTGCAGGACGAGCGTGGATGCCCATCTTGTTTTGCACAACGAGTTCCTTTTTCAAGTTTCCGTTGCTATCACTGGTTTCTGGTGTGCTCATGTATAATTGACGTTAAAAAAGAGTTACTGCTAATATAAGCAAGATATAATCCAATTTTGCCAAATTCGTTGTAAAACCGATATTTTCGCTAATTAAGCCCGTCCAGAAAATCGCCGTCAAGGGGGAACTTCGAACGCTGAACCGCCAAATAAAAGTCTTCTGCAGCTTACCCTCTACCCTCTAACTTCTGGCCTCTAAGTTCTGAATTCAGCATCAAGTCGCGTATTCGGGTATCAAATCACTCTGATGGCTCCACAGATCTGCATAGTGGCCGCCTTGCGCGATCAGCGCCTCGTGCGAGCCAGATTCGATGATGCGGCCTTGCTCCATCACTATGATCTTATTCGCGCGGCGCACCGTCGAGAGGCGGTGCGCGATCACCAGCACCGTCCGCTGCTGCACCAGGCGGTCGAGCGCTTCTTGAATCTTGCGCTCAGTAATCGTATCCACGCTGGCGGTGGCCTCGTCGAGTATCACGAAAGGGGGATTTTTCAAAAGTACGCGCGCGATGGTCAACCGCTGCTTCTCGCCTTGGCTCAGGCGGATACCTTTTTCGCCGATATTGGTATCGAGCTGCTCGGGCAGCGCCTCCACGAACTCCCACGAGCAGGCCTGCTCTAGCGCATGCACAATCTCAGCGTCGGTCGCATCGGCCTTGGCCAGTATCAGATTATCGCGCACCGAGCCCTCAAAGAGAAAGGGGTCTTGCGCCACGTGGCCGACCTTGTCGTGCAACTCGCCCAATGCAATCTCGCGAATGTCGACCCCCGAGAGTTTGACCACGCCGCTGCTCACATCGTAGGTGCGCATGGCGAGATTGGCCACCGTCGATTTGCCCGCACCCGTGTGCCCGACGATCGCGGTGACTTGGTTGGCCTCCAGCGTCAGATTGAATTGATCCAGCACCGCAGGCCGCTCCGGATATTCGAAGCGCACATTTTCAAAAGAGACCTCAATCGGTTGGTTTGGCAGCGGTTGCGGCGATTTCGGCTCGTCCACATCGACCTGCGCATCCAGCACCTCAAAGACGCGCTCACCCGATGCACGCCCTGCGGCGATCAGGTGGTTCAGCCCGTGTAGCTGCGAGATCGGCTGGTAGAGCATGTTGGCCAGCAAGAAGAAAGCGATCAGCTTACCCATCGTAAATCCAGCCGTGTCTTGCAGCACCAAGTAGCCGCCTACACCCACGATACTCAGAAAGCCCAGCTTCGTCACTAGCGAAGTGGCTGGGCTGTAGATCGACCAACGGAACATAGCAAAAATCGTTTTTTCGCGCAGGTCTTCCGCCTTGGTTTCGAAGCGGCCAGACTCACGCTCTTGCAGGCCGAAGGTCTGGATCAAGCGGTTACCTTGGATGTCTTCCACCAGCAAGCTATTCAGGTCGCCCGCACTCTGGCGCACCCCACGCCACACCTTGCGCGAGCGCTTTGAGTAGAACACGCCAACGATCAGCAGGATCGGCACCGGCAGAAAGACGAACCAAGCCAGAAAAGGCTGCATCACAAAAAGCACTGTGGTGATGCCCACGATGCGCAGAATCGCGCCCGTGCCCTGCTCGGTGCCATCGAGCAGCGCCCGCTCCACCGCCGCCACATCTTCGATCACCCGCGAGGAGATTTCGCCACTCTTGCGCTGATCGTAGAAGGACACGGGCAGGCGTAGCAGTTTACTATGCAAGTCGCGCCGCATCTCCAGTAATACCCGCTGCTCCAGCGTGTTATTCACCCGGATACGCAGGCTGTTAAAAATCTCGCTCCCCACGTAGAGTAGGGCGATCAGACCCACGCCGTAGAGCAACCCGTCAAGCGCGTTGGCCGTTTCCAGCCCGTCGAAGATACGCTGGATGGCGATCGGTACCGCGATCTCCATCGCTGCCATACTCGTCGCCAGCCCGATGGTGATCCAGAACAAAGCCTTGTAGCGGAAGAGATAGGCGGAAACCCGCAAGATAGTGCCTTGCTTTTTTTTGTCTTTTTTCGTGCTCACGTGCGTAAATCAATGGAGCCATCCGTTCTTGTAGCCGAAGTCGTGAGACTTTGGACGATTAGTGTATAAGGCGGCGAATGTGCAAAGTTTTACGACAATGGCTACGCCTTTACAAAAAGCTCGATGGCCGATTAGTTATGGATGTAAGCCTCGAACTAGGGTGTTGGCAAATCCGAATATCAATTAAAGGTTGTCAGCGGCAAAGATTATCCACTTCCTTGCATCATGCGGGTAAATTGCTCCGTTCCCGATTCATTGCCTTTCAGCAGGGCTAAGAAGCATCTCCGGACTTCGGCAAGCTCAGTCGAGTCGCCGACCTCCGTATTTATATCTCAATTCTCAATCCCTAATTCCTAATTCCTAATTCTTATCATGTCCGTTCGACTCTACGTAGGTAACCTCTCTTTCGATGCCACAGCTGAAGATCTCCGCGAGATTTTCGCTCAAACCGGCGAGGTCGAAGATTCCGTCATCGTCACCCGTCCTGGCGGTGGTCGCCCCCGAGGTTTCGGTTTCGTCACCATGGCCGACGAGGCAGCCGGCGACGAAGCTATCCGCCAGCTCGACGGCCAAGAAGTTTGCGGGCGCGCCTTAGTGGTCAACGTCGCCAAAGAGCGTCAAGATCGCGACAGCAGCGACAACAGCGACAGCGAATAGTCATTTTTTGGAGGGGTGCACCCCCGTAGAAGCGACACTCTTGTCGCTTTCCCCGTCAACGTCAGCCCCCCCGTCAGCGTAGAAGTGACACTCTTGTCGCTTTCCCCGTCAGCATCAGCCGCCCCGTCAGCGTAGAAGCGACACTCTTGTCGCTTTTCAGGAGCTCAGCCAACCACCCAATGCTAAAAACGACCAAAACGCGACCCCGTAAGTCAGGAGCGTTCTGGCCATTCGCAGCATTCAGTGCTGCCCAGCCCCAATAAGCCAACATCCTTCTCGCCTTCTACGCCCCCTTCACTGGCTTAGGCAGCTTAAGCGCCATGACTAGCGAGATCACCACCACTACCGCGCCAAACAGATAGGCACTCTGCGAGCCATAGATAAAGTAAACGAAGGCAGCCACAAGTGGCCCGATTGCCCGCGCCAGTGAACCAGCCGAGCGGAAGATGCCTAGATTCGCCCCCTGATCCGATTCGTTCGAGTAGAGCGATACCAGCGCACTTAGCGTTGGCGAAGCCAGCCCAATCGAGCAGGCCATCAGCGCAAGCCCGCCGAAGAACAGCCCCAAGCCCTCACTCAGCGCAATCACGAGAAAGGCCGCCACGCCGCAGACCAGGCCAGCTAGCGCCAGAGGCTTTTCGCCGACAGGTGAGGCCAGTCGCCGCACGATGCCCCCTTGCACCAGCACTAGAATCAGGCCGATAAAGACGAACATCCCCCCATTCTGCGCGGGCGAGAAAGCAAACCGCTCCACCGCCAAAAAGGTCAGAGTGAACTCCATCCCACTGAAGGCCAGCATATAGACTAAATACACAAAATTCGTCCGGCGAGTTTCCCGTTCGGGACATTGATAAATTTGAAACACTGCAAATCCTTTACGTGCAGGCCGCTCCGGGTTCGGCACTCCCCGTTTCGACTCCGGCAGTGTCTCCTCGAAGCGACGATACACCCAGATCAAATTGATCCCCGTTAAAATCAGGCTGACCAGTGCTGGCACCGAAAACGGATTGATCCCAAAAGCTTTAAGCGAAGGCGCGATCTCAGTCAGGTCAATTTTAGCCAAAAGTCCGCCCATGGCCGGTCCCACGATGAAGCCCAGCCCGAAAGCGATCCCGATAATTGCCAGCCCGCTCGAACGTTTTTCGCGGGTCGTCGAATCCGCCACCGCCGCCGTCGCCACCGAAAGGTTGCCTCCCATAGCACCGCCCAGCACTCGCGCCAACACCAGCACCCAAAACGAAGCCGCAAAAAACCACGCAATATAACTCAACGCCAGCCCACTGATCGTGATCAGCAGCACCTTGCGCCGCCCCACACGGTCGGAGTAAGCACCCCACAGCGGCGCGCAAATAAATTGCAAAATCGAATACAAGGAGCCAAGAATACCACCAAACAGCACCGCCGTCATAAAGCGCGGATCCGCCGCGCCACTACTCTCCGCCCAGCTGGCAAGCGGTGCAATCATCTGCCCCAGCAGCGTCGAGCCACCATCCCCGCTCGGCAAATAGTAGTCCAGCATCGCCGGGAAAAGCGGGAAAATGATAGAAAACCCGACCAGATCCAAGAATAGCGTCAGGAAAATGATGCCCAGACTGCCCCGGCTTTTACTTGTTGTGGTAGAGTTGGTAGTATCGCTCATGCTCTGTAATTCCAGCGTCGCTGGAGACCGCTTATTGTCGCTAATGGACGCTTATAAATAGGCAGCGTCGTGCTGGATAAGCGTTTTATTAGCGGAAGTTAGCGGTTAAAAAAGATATGTATGGTTGTTTTTTGTTCTTATTCTTTAGACTGACACTTTGGCGTAGCTGGGTTGGCTTGCCGCCCAGTACATTGGCTAGTTCGCAGTGACTTAGGCTCAGAGCAGGGCGACAAGTCAACCCTGCTACGTTCTTTCGCGTCGCTATTTCAACGTTTCAGCTTCTCGAACCCCCGTGTCCGAATTTCTCCGAAAGTGCCGCGTGCACATTGGGCGGGATCAAACGACGCTCACGGTCAGTGAATTTAAAGACTTGTTTCACCAGATTCGAGCTAGTGAAGAAAAATTGCTCATTCGGCATCAGGAAGATCGTCTCGATTGAGTCGTCTAAGTGCCGGTTCATTTGTGCCATCTGAAACTCGTGCTCAAAGTCCGAGACCGCCCGTAGCCCTCGGATCAGCGCCACCGCCTTTGTCTCTTTCGCCAGATCCACGATCAGCCCGTCAAAGGCGATCACCGAGATGTTGGGGCGGTCGATCAAATTCTCCTCGATCATTTCCACCCGTTCTTGCGCGGTGAAAAGTGGCTTTTTGGCCGCATTACGTGCCACCGCCACGATCACCCGATCAAAGATATTGCGTGCCCGGTCGATTACATCAAGGTGCCCGTTAGTGATCGGGTCAAAAGACCCAGGATAGATGCCGATTTTCATAATGTCAGCGATTCAGCCCAACTCAGCGCGGAAGTCCAATCAAATCCAAAAACTGCATAGACCCAGTGTTGACAGCCGCTCACAAAGGGCCGATATTCATATGCTTACTGCTCTGAGTACAGAGACTAAATATTATCCCTATGTTAGTTAAATCTCCCCACGAACGTCTGCGTCGCCCCCAGCAAAAAGCTTTCACTCTGATCGAGTTGCTGATGGTGATCGCCATCATCCTCATCCTCGCCGGCATCACCTTCGGTATCGCACGCGGCGTGCAAAATGCCCAAGCCCGCGCCAAGACCAAAGCCGAGCTAGCGACCATTTCACAAGCGATCGAGCAGTTTAAACTGCGCTACGGCGACTACCCGTGGCACCAAGGAGGAGGTGGCGATTCGACTGATAATAATAGGATGCTACTCTATGCTTTGACTGGACGGTTGATTTTGGCGGATCCAAATCCTAATGATCAGACCAATGAAACTAAAACGTTAGTAGTCACCAATGAGACGCAGATTGATAGAAATCCAAAGTTCTTGGATGAAACAAAATTTTCAGTAAGTATGACAAATGGAGCTTCTGTAAATCTCATTGATCCCTGGGGGAATCCCTACATATATTGGTATAAATGGGATGACAGCCCTGATGATTGGGATGTTTTCGGCTTTCACCTATATTCGACTGGATCGAAAGGCAGCGATGCAGATACTGCATTAAAGGCTAAGATTGATACTTCTACTGGAGTGTTAGAGGATGATTTTAGAGATGTTGCGAATGCCGAAGGCATTATTTTTGCTGGAGAATAAATTTATGAAGAAAAATAAAACAAATTTTGGTTTCACCTTAATTGAGCTTTTAATGGTGATTGCCATTATCGGCATCCTCGCCGGTATCCTTATTCCGACTGTGGGGGCTGTCCGCAAACAAGCTAATGTAGCGGCCTCTAAATCGCAACTGTCCAACTACTTGACATCTCTTCAAATGTTCAAGGGTGAGTACGGGTTTTACCCATTTACGGGTGAAATCGATCTTTCTGCGGGCGCGAGTGGTGCCACATTTATGGCCGCTCTATCGGGTAGGCCCGAAGCCGCTGCGGTTACAGCGGGCAACCGACGTCTAATTGCTTTTCATTCATTCTCGGAGTCAGAGTTTTACCGAGATGCCGATGACACTATCGACGAAACAAGATTGGCCGACCGATTCAGCAATCCCAAAATCTTTCTTTTTATCGATGATAATGGGGACGGTGTCATAGAGCCTTCACCTGCTGGTAGTAGCGGCGTAAATGCTCCTGCGGGTGGCGAATTACGTTCTTCGATTACTGCTTGGGTCATCAATCATGACGATCCAGTTCACGGTGATCAGCCTGGGTATTCACTCTGGGATTAAATCGTCGTGGCTATAAATATGATCAATTACTCCAGAAAAGCTTTCACTCTTATCGAGCTCTTAGTGGTGATCAGTATCATCCTGATTGCGTCGTCGATTATATTTATCGGTGGGACTGGTGGTGACGGTGCCAAGCTCAGTTCATCACAACGAATCATTTCCGGCATAGCACAAGGAGCACGTGGGCAGGCAATTTTGAAGAATGCCACAACTAGATTAATTATTTATACCGACGTGGCCGGAAATCAAGATGACGAGAAAAAGCTGCGCTACTTCGGTATAATTTATGAAGACAGCGAGAACTCTGGCCAATGGTTTGCCGCGACACAAGGCACCTTCCTTCCTGAAGGCATTTATTTCAACGAAGATTTAAGCGATAAATATGATTGGCCACGGAGCGTAATGAATGTCAATTATCCCCGTCAGAGTGCTCAGTCGGGCAGCAACGGAGAGCAGTATTTCTATTATGAATTCAATAGCAACGGCACGGTGGCAACTGGCTTTGATAATGGGTGGCTTGTTTTACAAGCGGGCACTCTGAAACCGCCAGCGGCAGGAGGGGCGCTGCAGGTCGATTTTGACGAAGAAGAAAATACTAATCTAAAGTCAGCTCTTATTTTTCGACGTTCAGGTACCACCACCCCAGTTAGTGACCCGAGTGATATAAACTAATCTTACAAATTAAAAAAAAATTTTCATGAAATCACATCAAAATTTACTGTTAAATTTTCCCATACGGTGTTCTCGTGGCTTCAGTCTTATTGAGGTCGTTTTAGCCATAGGGATTTTCCTCGTCACAGTGCTAGCACTGGTTGGTTTACTTGGGCCTACGCTCCAGTCAGTTGATGAAGTGGAAAAGACAGACGAAGTCGCATCTGTCGTTAACACGGTCAATGCCTTTTTACAAAGCTCGCCAGATATCGCGCCGACTGGGAGTGGAAACTCGAAATTTCAAGCGATCTATGCGGCTGTCAAGGCAGGAGACGAGGCGACAATCTTCGTTTATCGTTATTTTTCTGACGATCCATCTTCCTCAAATCCTGCGGTCAAACTAGAGGTTGGTTTCGCCTCGGGCGAACCAGTAGGAGATTCAGCGAAGGTTAATGAGCCGGGCAGCAACCCAGCTGATTTCTCTCAGGCGGCGGGCAGTATCTATAGAGTCGTGTTAAGTGCATCGTCTGTAACCCCTGCAGATCACCGTAGTGACACTCGCAACCCAAATGGCATTTATACGCTTTCTAAGGATGATCATTTAGCTTATCCGGAGGGCTATCTGGCTATGGAAGTTCGTATTTTTGCTGAAAGTCCGCCAGCTCCAGGTGAGAGCTTTTCTGAGGCGACTAATTTGTCTGATCTAAATAGTATTGAACCTATCTTCACCTACAACACTGCCGTCGTACGTTAAATAAACTGGTTATAATTATGAATACTTTGCCACACCGAAAAAAACGAAGGAGCGCCTTCACCTTAATCGAAATTATGGTGGCCACGGTCATTATGATCGTCTTGACAGGATTGGTGATTCAAATTACCAGCGAGGTGCTCAAGGTTTGGAATCGCTCATCTGGTAAACTCTCTGCAAATTCGGAGGCACGCATTACTCTTGATTTGCTAACGCAAGATTTAGAGACCGCTGTTTTTCGTAATAATGGGATGAGATGGTTGGAGGCAGAAACAAAAACGTTCCCTGGCTCGATTGCGGGTTTTAGACCTCAGACAATTAATTTGATTCTATTTTCGCCTGCGCTTGATCGTCCCAGAGACACAACAGGGCAAGATATTCCTGGCGATATTTGTGTAGTTCAATACGAGTTGGTTTACCAAGATCCTGTCTCTGGTACGGATGTAGATGAGTTAGATAATATGTTTGCCTTGCATCGCCGAGTGATCGACTCCGCGACGACTTTCACAGATTTAATGGGAAGTGGTAATCAAGAGGATTTTGACGCTTGGGCTGCATCGGAGGTAGTCCCCAGTGCCGCAGTCACCGTAAATGTTGACCCTTATAAAGCTCCAAGACACCCTGAAAATTATTTAGCGGGTCATATTGCCAACTTCAAAGTCGATTTTTTCGTGGTTAATAACTTAGGTGAAGAAGTTAAAGTGCCAGCGCCAATTAGATTCGGAGGCTCTGTTGTAGGCGGTGCCTCTACTGCGACAGTTGGTGCAAATGCTACGGACGCTAATTATCGTTTCCCATTAGCCTATGCTGAAATTTCTATAACTGTGCTTTCCGATGAGGGAACGAAGTTTTTGCAAGCTTTGAGAGACAATCGGGGTGGTACTGGCTATGGCGATGGTGAAGATGTCGTCCGCGAACACGGCGAGGTCTTCACCCGCCGCGTCAACTTCCTTGCGCGTCCGCTCTGAGAAGTCGTACGGATTAGAGATGGAATCGGAATTTTTTTTATAGCCTGACAATATATAGAGCCCGTCCCGCCGAGGCGAAGAGCAGTGTTGCTCAGGTATAGAGGTAAAAATTAATGGGACATAAGAGGCATTTTTACCTCTCATGTCCCAAATTCGTGGTCTATAATATTTTGAGCAATCAATATAACCCACGAACGATGAAAATAATAAACTTCCAACCTAACCTACGTCCATATAAATTTTATAGCCTGGCAATAAATTAGAGGCTTGACGGCGGATATGTCCTCGTGTTTTTTCAATCTATGAAGCGAACGAAGCTAGAGGGAGTGCCGGCAGTCTACCATGCGATGAGTCGGGTGGTGGGTGGTCAGTTGTTGCTGGGGGATCGTGAGAAGGAGGTGCTGCGCAAAATGCTCTGGCAAGTGGCGGACTTTTCTGGGGTGGAGATTTTGACTTACTGCATCATGTCGAACCACTTTCATGTTTTGATACGTGTGCCTGAGAAGACCCGACTTTCTGATGCGGAACTATTGCGTCGTTTTAGAGTGCTGTATCCTAAGCCGACAAAATATCAAACCGCTGAGTTTGCCCGGCTAGAACATTCTTTGCTGACGGGGGATGCGGATGCTGAGGCGATTCGTGATAAGCTTTTGGCGCGTATGAGCGATCTTTCAGAATTCATGAAGACCCTCAAACAGCGCTTTTCAGTCTGGTATAACCGTAATCATAATCGCTACGGGACTTTGTGGATGGATCGTTTTAAGAGTGTGCTGGTCGAAGGTGAAGGGAATCCTCTGCAAACGATGGCGGCTTATATTGATCTAAATTCTGTTCGTGCAGGCCTGGTGGAAGATCCCAAAGATTACCGTTTCTGCGGCTATGCGGAGGCGGTGGCGGGTGTTGCGCTTGCTCGAAATGGTCTGCTTGCTGTATGGGTGGATCGAGTTGGCTCAAGGAGCCGTCAAGCTGCCTTAGAGGCACACCGTATGCTGATCTTTGGTAAGGGCTCTAGTCCTTGGACGCATAAAGGGAAACTCATTGATGAGAAGAAAGCGCTTAAGGTTCTCAATGGGGAGCAAGGGCAACTCCCCAAGTCGGTCGTGCTGCGCTGCCGTGTGCGCTACTTTAGCGATGGTGCAATCCTCGGCTCTGCTGAATTTGTGAGGGGCTTTACAGATTCATGGCAAACGGGACGAGGTCGCAAATATCCCCCGAAGGAACAGCCGCTTCGTGGTGCCGACTGGGGGGATCTCCAAGTGATTCAGGGACTGCGTAAAAAGGTTTTTGGGTGATATTCCAAAAATGGATTCAATCAGAATTTAATTTGATGTCCGGTATTAATCTAAATTCGGCTCATAGTTCAGTGCATGTGTTTAAGTTAAATGGCGAAGATCACCAAGCCTGACCAGGCGTAGCCAATGATTTTGCCCAGAATGACTTTTTTTCTTTGTTAAATGATCGAGTGGTCAGTGTCAGGAAATGACTAGCGAAAGGCCTAATTACTGATCGGATTCGGCTTCTGCATAGACCTCATCGTTATCTAGGAAAAACCGAAGGATCATCGGGCGACAGCATACTTCGCAATCGTAGTCCCATTGGGTGGGCGTTTCGGAGGGTGCGGGGCCGTGCACAGTGAATGTCTCAAAGCAGCTCGGGCAGGTGACGCTACAATGTGGGTCTGTGTGCATTCTGCTATTTGTAGCGGATCGTGAGCTTTTGGCAAGAAGCGAGAGTAGCTCTTATTTTGCTCATTCCAGCGCGCCTCAAAACAGAGTTTTGAGGCTACTTTGTAGGCTTACTGACGCCCCGTCGCGCCTTTACGTTTCCAAAAAAAGGCCGCCCTTTGTGGGGCGGCCTTTGTCTTAACTATCTTGGAGAAATTACTCTTCGCTTGTTTCTACGTCGGTGACTTCTACGTCGATCACTTCGCTATCCTCGTCATCGCCTGATTGGTTTTCTTCGGTGGCGATGACTTTACTGATGCCGATGAGTTCGTCTTTGGCGGCTAGGTTGATCAGCTTGACGCCGCTGGCGGCACGGCCTGTGACGCGGACGGTGTTGATCGGGCTGCGCACGGCTTGTCCCTTCTTGGTGAACATCATAATTTCGTCGGCTTCGGTGACGCTGATGGCGCCAGCGACCTTGTCGGACTTCATCGCAATGATGCCGGAACCGCCGCGTGATTGCACGCGGTAGTCACTGAATTCTGTGCGCTTACCGAGGCCGTTGGCTCCGGCGATGAGGAGGAGCTTCTTGGGCTCGGCTACTTGGCCTTCGACTGGCTCGCCCTCGATGGTTGGATTGACGATCTCGATCGCGACGACTTTATCTTTATCGCTCTTGAGCTTGATGCCGCGCACGCCACGGGTGGCGCGGCCTTGATCGCGGAGATCGGTCTCTGGGAAGCGAATCGACTGGGCGTTGCTGGTGACGAGTAGGATGTCGTCGTTACCGGTGGTCAGGCGTGCGCCGATGAGGCTGTCGCCTTCGTCGATGTTGATGCCCTTGAGGCCGCCTTTGCGATGATTTTTATAATCGGAGAGCAGTGTCTTCTTGGTCACGCCCTTTTCGGTGGCGAGAACGATGCGTTGCTCGGACTCGGCAAAGTCTTTGACGCAGATCATGGCGGCGATCTTCTCGCCGGTCTGTAGCTCGATGATGTTGGCGATGGCGCGGCCTTTGGCGGTGCGGCTGCCTTCGGGGATGTGGTAAACCTTCTCTACATAGACGCGGCCATTGTTCATAAAGAACATGATGTAGTCGTGAGTGGAGGCGGTGAAGAGGTGCTCGACGAAGTCGTCTTCATATTGGCCGGAGCCGATCACGCCCTTACCGCCGCGTTTCTGCGAGCGATACTCATCGAGCGAGGTGCGCTTCATGAAGCCTTTGTGGGTGATGGTGATCATGCAGCCTTCGTTAGGAATAATGTCTTCCATCGAGAGGTCGCCGTCGATAGCGAGGATGGTGGAGCGGCGTGGGTTGCCATATTTCTCCCGCATCTCGCCGAGCTCTTCTTTGATTACCATGAGCAGCTTTTGCTCGCTTTCAATGATGGAGCGCAGCTCTTCGATCACGGTCATGAGTGCGAGATATTCTTCTTCGACCTTGCCGCGTTCGAGGCCGGTGAGCTGGTAGAGGCGCAGTTCGAGGATGGCGGTGGTCTGTATGTCCGAGAGGGGATACTTGGCCATCAGGTTGACCTTGGCCTCCTCGCGGTTCTTGGAAGCGCGGATGGTTTTTACAAAGTCGTCCATATTATCGAGGGCGATCTTATAGCCTTCGAGGATGTGGGCGCGGGCTTCAGCCTTACGCAAGCGGAAGGCGGTGCGTCGGTAGATGACTTCGCGGCGGTGGTCGATGTAACAGGTGAGCATCTCTTTGATGTTCATCTGCTTGGGACGACGGTTGTCGAGGGCGAGTAGGATGACGCCGAAGGAACTTTCGAGTGGTGTGCTCTTATAAAGTTGATTGATGATGACGCGGGGGATAGCGCCGCGCTTGAGCTCGATCACGATGCGAGTGGTTTCGGTTGATTCGTCGCGTAGATCGGAGATGCCGTCGATGGCTTTGTCCTTGATTAAGTCGGCGATGCGGATGACGAGCGAGGCACGGTTTACATTGTAAGGGATGGCGGAGATGATGATCTCTTCCTTGCCGCCGCTTTCGACGACCTCGGCGATGCCTCGGGTGCGGACAATGCCGCGACCAGTTTTGAGGTAGCTATCGATGCCCATTTTGCCGTGGATGAAGCCGCCGCCGGGGAAGTCGGGGCCGGGGATGATTTTAATCAATTCGTCGAGCTCGATCTTTGGGTTTTCAATGATGGCGATAGTGGCGTCGATGACCTCGTATAGATTATGCGGCGGGATGTTGGTGGTCATGCCGACGGCGATGCCGGTCGAGCCGTTCATCAAGAGATTAGGCAAGGCGGCGGGCAGGACGGATGGCTCGGTGGAGCTTTCCTTATAATTGGGGACGAAGTCGACAGTGTCTTCGTCGATATCTTTGAGCAGATCCTCGGCGATGCCTTCGAGCTTACACTCGGTATAACGATAGGCGGCGGCGGAGTCGCCATCGATCGAGCCGAAATTGCCTTGCGGGACGATGAGTGGGTAGCGCATGACCCAGTGCTGGGCGAGGCGCACGAGGGTATCGTAAACAGAGCTGTCACCGTGGGGGTGGTAGTTCTTGAGAACCTCCCCGACGACACCAGCGCACTTATCGAACGGGCGATTGTGGAGCAGGCCTTCGCGCAACATGGCGTAGAGGATGCGTCGCTGCACAGGCTTGAGGCCGTCGCGGGCGTCGGGCAGGGCGCGGCTGACGATCACGGACATCGAATAGTCGATGTAGGCCGTCTGCATGATATCGATAATCGACGTGACTTCCGGGCGTGTGTGCTCGGGGTTGTGCGGTGGGTTCGAGTCTGAGGGAATGTCTGACATTTGATTACTTAGCTTTTGAGATGATATTTATGAAGTTGGAACAGGAGCTAACGGAGGAAGCAGAGTTCACTCGGTCGCGGATTCCGACGCTTGCTTGTTGTATAGGCGACTAACGCCATTGATTAAGAGAGGGACGTTGAAATTATTGAGCATTCTCTGTTACCTCCGTTTATTCTTGTTAAATTTAAACATCGAGGTGGGCGACATTCAGGGCGTTATCTTCGATAAAGGCGCGGCGGCTGGGGACGTCTTCGCCCATGAGCATGGAGAAAATGCCGTCGGCGACGGCGGCGTCGGCGATGTTGACCTTGAGCAAGCGGCGTTTTTTCGGATCCATGGTGGTTTCGAAGAGTTGCTTGGGATTCATCTCTCCGAGCCCTTTGTAGCGCTGGATGCTGAGCCCGCGGCGACCGATGGCGCGGATGTTTTCGATGAGTTCTATGATGGAGTGCAGCTCGACGATGTTTTCCTTCTTCTCATCGCCTTTGTTTTCGATGATGTGGTAGCGTGGTTCTTCGGACTTGGAGAACTGCTGGATGTCCATTCCAGCATCGGCGACTTCGCGCACGAGCTTGGTCATTTCGGTGGACTCGTAGATTTCGTGGAGGGAAATGCGCTGCTGCACATTGACGCCTTCAGTGCCCATAATCTCTCGCACGATGGTGCCTTGGCCGTCTTCGTCGTCGAGGTCGAACTCGCCGTGGAAGGCGATGCGGTCGTCGTCGTTTTTAAGGAAGCGGAACTCTTCTTCGTTCCCGGTGCGGATGCGAACGATGTAGCGGGGCAGGGTGTAGTCCTCGCCATCGTGCTGGTCGAGATATTGGGCAAAGTCGCAACCATAACGGGTGACGCCGCGGCCGATCATTTCGAGGCGCGACATGCATTCGACGAGCTGGTCGATGGTTTCGCCAGTCACTTCTTTGTTATCGCGAATGCGGACGAGGGTGACGTCTTCGGAGCCGAGTTCGAGGAGAATACGGTTTAGCTGCGGATCGTTGTCCACATATTGCTCACGGCGCTTGCGCTTGATTTTATAGAGGGGAGGCTGAGCGATATAAACGTAGCCAGCCTCGATTAAGCCTCTCATTTGGCGGAAGATAAAGGTGAGGAGGAGGGTGCGGATGTGAGCGCCGTCGACGTCGGCATCGGTCATCAAGATGATCTTATGGTAACGTGCCTTAGTGACATCGAACGCGCCGTCGCCTTCGTGGTCGCCGATACCAGTGCCGACTGCGGTGATGAGGGTGCGAATTTCGTTATTGTTGAGCACCTTATCGAGGCGGGCTTTTTCCACGTTGAGCAGCTTACCTCGGATCGGGAGAATTGCCTGAGTGGCGCGGTCGCGGCCTTGCTTGGCGGAGCCACCAGCGGAGTCACCTTCCACAATGTAGATCTCTGACATTGCGGGATCTTTGGAGGAGCAGTCGGCTAGCTTGCCAGGTAGCCCGCCGGAGGAAAGGGCACCTTTGCGGACGGTCTCGCGGGCTTTACGGGCGGCCTCGCGGGCGCGGGCGGCGTTGAGGCACTTTTCGATCAGGCGCTTGGCGATTTGTGGGTTGGTCTCAAAATAGTATTTAAGCTCCTCGCCGGTGATCTTTTGCACGATGCCATCGACTTCGCCGTTGGAGAGCTTTGTCTTGGTCTGGCCTTCGAAACGAGGCTCGGGCACTTTGACCGAAACGATGGCGGTGAGGCCTTCGCGGGCGTCTTCGCCAGAAAGGTTGAGATCTTTTTCCTTTAAGATATTATTGGCCCTAGCGTAGGCATTGATCACGCGAGTGAGGGCTGTGCGAAACCCGGATAGGTGGGTGCCGCCTTCGATATTGTGAATCGAATTGGCGTAGGCGTAGATTTGGTCGTTGTAGCTATCGTTGTATTGGAAGGCGATATCGACCACGATGTTGGCATCGAGATCAGGATTGGGCGTGGGGGCTTCGCCGTGGATGCTGATCGGCTCGGGGTGGAGGACGTTTTTATTCTGGTTTAGGAAGGTGACGTATTCCGAGATGCCATCTTTGAAGATGAAGGACTCGGTCTTGTTGACGCGCTCATCGACGAAGGTGATTTTAATGCCGGGATTGAGGAAGGCGAGCTCGCGCAGGCGCTTGCCGAGAAGCTCAAATTGGAAGTCGCGAGTGGTGAGGAAGATCTCGGGATCGGGCGAGAAAGCGATACGGGTGCCTGTGCGCTTGGTGTCGCCGATGATCTTCATCTTGGATGTGGTTTTGCCGCGCGAAAATTCCATTTTGTGGACTTTGCCATCGCGGCGCACCTCGACCTCGAACCAGACGGAGACGGCGTTGACGCACTTGGCACCGACCCCGTGCAGACCGCCGGAGACTTGGTAGGCACCTTTGCCGAACTTACCACCAGCGTGGAGATTCGTCATGACCAGCTCTAGGGAGGGGATGTTATACTTGGGGTGGATGTCGACAGGGATGCCGCGGCCATCGTCCTCGACGGAGCAGGAACCGTCGTTGTGAATGCTGACGGTGATCTCGGAGCAATAGCCGGCGAGGGCTTCGTCGATTGAGTTATCCACGATCTCGAACACACAGTGGTGGAGGCCGCGCTCGTTAGTATCGCCGATATACATATCGGGGCGCTTGCGCACACCCTCAAGGCCTTCGAGCTTCTGGATTTTGGACGAGTCGTAAACGTCAGTTTCGACCGCTTTGGCAGCGGGTTTTTGCGGTAAATTTTCGGGCGTTGTATCTTCGGACATAAGCGATCAATTTATAGGCTCCTCGCTAGGTGCTGGCTACTAAAAAGTAAGCTGTTTTGGAGTTTTTTTACGCATTTTTAAAGTGTTTATAAACAAAGAGTTATGGTGTCGAAAATGGGATATGGAAATGCATTTTGGAAACCATGGTGAATCTAGGCTTGGATGAGGTTTTTTAACCACGTATGAACATGAATAAACACGGATATGATTGGTTCTGGTAGCAGGGGCATTTCAGCTGTTTACCTAAATGTTTAATTTAGAAAGTTTTTTCTAAAAATAGCTAGACTTATCATATGGTCTCTGTTGAAGTTGGCAGACTATGAAAGTCCAAAATGATACCCATAAAT
>Ga0307933_1000758_pt1 | contig 29102 bp, 34 predicted proteins | sample OrgLakmetageno88_FD_201811 | JGI IMG/M metagenome (GOLD analysis project Ga0307933, IMG submission 201811) | Saline water microbial communities from Organic Lake, Antarctica - #88 | ecosystem: Environmental > Aquatic > Non-marine Saline and Alkaline > Saline | place: Antarctica: Organic Lake... | reverse complement strand
AAACGAGGCGATTAGGAAACTTATTAGCGATGCCGCGCTTGAGGAATTTAATACTCCTCAAATTAATGTGGAGACAGGCAAAGGCGAACGTGAGCCAACAACGGTTGTGCAAGTGACGATTGAAAATCGCGCTTGCGGCGATAAGATAGCCCACGTTCTTTACAGAGAAGGAGGCGAAGAATATGCAGATTAGCAACACAAAAGACCTATCGAACCAAAGGAAGAGTTACCTCATCTTTGGTGCGACAAAAACCGGTAAAACTTTACTGGCATCAACATTGCCATCAAATGAAGTGTTGCTGGTAAACACTGAAAACAACCTTGATAGCTTGTACGGCGCGGATATCAACACTGTTAATGTTCAAACTTACAAAGATTTTGTGGAGGTGTTGGACGCAATAATAGCCGGCACGATCACGCCCAAATGGCTTTACCTTGACAGCATAAGCGATCTTATGAGCAAGGTTTTTAACCAGCTAAAGCGTGAAAACACAAAGGATGGCTTTAAGCTTTATAAAGATTTAGAAACAAACTATGTGGATATCATAGCTAAGTTTAAAAATCTTCCATGTAATATTGTGGCCATCGCTAGGCAAACACAGGTGAAAGACGAGGTGACTGGCGGATTAATATTTGGCGCGGCGTTGCCGTGGGAGAAAATACAATCCGATCTTCCTTATAATTTTTCGGCTGTATTGGCCACAAGAACGGCAAAGGGTGAGGATGGTAAAGATTATTACAGTCTCCAGTGTCATCCTTGCACACAGTATCAAGTTGGCGTGAGAACCCAATTTGGGAAACCGAACCCATTATCAGATTTTGAACAACCAAATCTTTTGGATATTCATAATAAGATAATCTCATAGACTAACCAAAACAAACCAGAGAAAAAGGAAAATTATCATGGTTGCATTACCACAAAACGTAAACGTAGAAGAGTATGCGCGCCAAGGTGGCGGGAATATATTAATCCCACAAGGCCAATATATGGCCGTGGCTGTCGAAAGTGAGCTTAAACCAACGAGTAAGGGCGGCCAAATGGTTGTGATGAAATTCGTTATTACTCAAGGTGAGTATCAAAACACAGAGTTTTTGAGATACTTAAACATCGTGAATAACACGCCAAAGGCCGTTGAGATTGCTTATCAAGAAATTGCAAACATCGGCAAGGCTATAGGGCTTGATAACGTTTCCGATACCTTGCAACTCCACAACCAACCAATAATCATTGAGATTAAAAATAAAAAGCAGGATGATTGGACAAATGACGATGGTGAGATTGTTGAAGGAAAAGAGAAGAGTGAAATTTATAAATATCTTCCAATTCCAGCCGGTGGGGCTGTGCCGCAAAACGCACCGGCCGCGACACAACAAGAAAGCGCGCCAGCTCAAGCGGCGCAAACCGCACAAGAGCAACCAGCCCAAGCCGCCGCGCCAGCGAATAATCCATTCGCACCGCCAGCCGGTTAATCTTTTCGCCCATAGGCCGGTTAACTCCGGCCTATCAGTGAGAAGATGTAGCTACCCACAGCGACACGTTGTATGTCGGCCAAGTAAAGTACAATTTCTCTTTTTTACAGAGGAAAAAAAGTATGGTTAAGATAACACCGATAGAAATAAAAGACATTGATGATACGCCGCTGACGTTTGGAAAACATTCTGGATCAACGCCTAACGATCTTATGGAACAAAAAGAATATTCATACTTGGTTTGGCTATATGAAAACATGGATGAGCCACCAATATCAGAAGAGCTTTATGAGGAGGCTGACATTGAAAATGCTTTTGAAGAGGACAGACCATCATGGTGAAAATTCCAGAACAGCATGACCCCACTATACTGGCAATGTATGAAGCTATAGAGGCCACACAGCGCGATCAAAAGAAGCGTAACTATCTTGGTGCGTCATTGATTGGAAACCCCTGTGCGCGCCAAATATGGTATCAATACAACGGATATGATAAAGAGCCATTTAAAGCAGAAACGCTTTTAAATTTTGAAGATGGCCATCGTACAGAAGATTTAACCGCCGCGCGCTTGCGTATGGTTGAGGGCGTCGAGCTTCACACGCATCATCCAGATGGATCACAGTTTGGCTTTGTTGCGCTTGATGGAAAATTCAAAGGGCATGCCGATGGCTTTATTCGCGGCCTCAAGCAAGCGCCGAAGTCTTGGCACATATGGGAATGCAAAGCATCAAGCCAAAAAAAGTGGAATGAGTTTAAATCTATCAAGGCCAAGGTTGGTGAAAAAAACACACTCAAAGAATGGAATGAAAATTATTATGCCCAAGCCCAGCTCTATATGCACTATTCCCACATTGACCGCCACTATCTCACCATCGCATATGCCGGCGGTAGAATGTATGACAGTTGCAGAACAGAATACGATAGCCGAGTGGCTGGAAAATATATCGAAAGAGCTGACAAAATCATTAACGCAACAAATCCGCCACCAAGAATAAGGGATGAGCCGGATTATTACATATGTCGTTGGTGCGATTTTAAGGAAGAATGCCATGGAAGATAATCAAAAATATATCTCTAAACCACAAATCATTGAAGCGTTTCAATTTAGGGGACATGAAACCCAAGCGCCAGAATGGTTTGTGAGAGAAATGAAGGAGGGGCGCGTATCCGTAACGATGAGCCACAAAGAAAATTGCATTAATATTTATGGCGAAAAACTGCATGAAAAGGTTTTGATCAATGATTGGTTTTGCAGGATAGAGCTACCTAACGGCAGGCATAAAAACTTTGCTTTAGATGATGAGAGTTTCAAGGATCATTGGAAAGAGTGGCACAATGGAAATACTAGAAAAGTGTGAAAACACGCTAGATTTATAGGAATTTATTATGAGAATAGACGATTTTGACAAGATAAGGGCAACAATAACCTACAAAAGCGGCAGGGTTGAAACCTTTGAAGCCGATCTTTTAAAGAGCGGCTTGCCGCCAAAGGCTTTTTCTCGCCGTGTCGCACAAAGCCGGCAGTTTCTAACAGTAAAAAAGGTGAAGGTTAATAAATTCAATGAAAACCCTTAGACCTTATCAAGGCAACTCCCTTAAAGCATTATTCCAATATTTATTTACCACAGTTGCAAAGAACCCTTTAGTTGTAGCGCCTGTTGGAGCTGGTAAATCTTTGATGATTGCTGAATTTATCAAGCAATTACATGATAAATACCCACGCGCGCGCATCCTTATGTTGACACACGTAAAGGAATTGCTTGAGCAAAACGCAGAAGAGCTTGATGAGCAATACTTTGGCTGTGATTTTGGTTTTTATTGTGCGGGGCTAAAACAAAAACGTCTTCACAATGATGTGACTTTTGCTAGCATCCAAAGCATCGCCGGAAAAATCGGAGAGTTTAAACGGATACCAGAAATTATTGTGATTGATGAGTGCCATCTTATTAGCCATAAAAACGACACTCAATACAGGCAGTTTATTGATGAGGTTATGGCCATAAATCCAAATTGCAGGGTTATAGGATTTACCGGCACACCGTTCCGCGCAGACACAGGCCGGCTTGATGCTGGTAAAAATAAATTATTTGATGGCGTAGCTTACGAAATAAGCATGGGCTACATGATTGAACAGGGGTATTGGGCGCGGCCTGTGTGTCCAGAGATAGCCACCAAGATTGATGTGTCGGGCGTTAAGGTTGTTGGCGGAGATTATCAAGAAAAAGCATTACAAGAGGCTGTGAATAGGCCAGAAATAAATGACGCTTGCATAAAAGAGCTGATAGAAAAGGGCGTTGATCGCAAGCGTTGGCTTTTATTTACAGCCGGAGTTGAGCATTGCGAAGAGGTGACGCAAAGATTAAATGATGCTGGAATATCTGCGCGCTTTGTTCATAGCAAACAAGACAGCTCTATTAATGATCAAAATTTAAAAGACCACAAGGCGGGACTATTCACCGCGCTTATAAATGTCGCAAAATTAACGACAGGATACAATGATCCGTACATTGATTTACTTGCGTTTATGCGGCCTACAAGATCGCCAGTGCTTTATATTCAAACCATTGGCCGTGGAGTAAGGCCGGTTTATGCTGATGGGTTTGATCTTTCAACAACGGAAGGCAGATTAAACGCGATAGCCGCCAGCATTAAGCCAGATTGCATGATACTTGATTTTGGTCAAGTTGTGGCAACCCTTGGTGCGATTGATCAAGTGAGTATTAAAAAAGAATATCTTGGTGAAGAAGAGGGTGAAGTTGGAGAGGCTCCATTTAGGGTTTGCCCAGAAGATGAGACAGACAGAAACGGCCAAAAAGGTTGCGGGGAAATCTGCGCGCCGGCACAGCGTTACTGTTTCTCTTGCGGGTATTGCTTTATTAAGCTTGATAAAGAGGCAAGCAATAAGGCCATCGTAAGCACAGACCAACAACCAGAGTGGATTGATGTCTATAACATGCACCTTAATGTGCATTACAAGCAGGGAGGTGTGCCATCAATGAAGGTGAGTTACGCCACGCAAGCGGCCTTTATCCGTGAATGGGTATGCTTTGAGCATCACACCTTTGAGGTTGGAAATAATAAAAGATATGCTTGGGATCAAGCCGTTAAGTGGCACAAGAAAAGATTGCCAGATGTTCAAGTTCCTAATGCTGTTGACGATGCTGTGGCCATGCCCTACCCAACGCCAAAAAGAATTTTTGTAAAGCCTAAAGGAAAATATTGGGAGATACTAGATTATGAATTTGAAGAAGAACATTATCCGCCGGAAATAAATATCAATCACGACAAAGAGCCGGATGATGATAATTACTTTGAGATACCATTTTAACATAAGGAAAAAATCATGAATGGAAACTTGCTATTTTTAGACACAGAAACAACCGGATTTAAAAAATCAGGCCTCATAGTTGAGGGGCAAGCGCGCGTTGTTCAGTTAGGAATGATCCTTACAGATAAATTCGGAAAATCAATTATGGAATTTTGCACCATGATCCGCCACGATAAGCAATGGTCGATAGGCGATGGCGCTCAAGCTATCCACGGCAAAACAGATGATGATTGTCAAAAACATGGTATATCTTTTGATCAAGCTTTTTATATTTATCAACATATGGCAGATCGTGCAGATAAAACGATTGCCCACAATGCCGCGTTCGATAAGAGCATGATGGAAGTCGAGGCCGCCTACGTGTCACACCTTTACGCTTCACCCAATGAAACGAGAAGAGATAGTTGGTATTGCACCATGAAGGCTAACGCCGGACTTAGCGGCGGTAAATCTTTAGCCAATTGTTACAAGCACTATACCGGTAAAGAAATAAAAGATGCTCACGATGCTATGGCAGACACGCGCGCTTGTATGGCGGTTTATTTTGCAATGTGCGAGAAAAGCAAGGTAGGTTGCTATGACCACTTATCCACCTAGGTTTTGCCTATTCGCTGGCGGAAAAGATCATCTTGATGAGGCAAAAAAATACGTTAAGCGTTTTGGGCTAACCAGCGAAGATGTTAAAATAACATCAAATGGAAAAGAAATATTAGTTATGACCAAAAAAGAAGTGAAGCTCAAAGAGGTTGACCAACAAAACGTTTGACGAAATATAGGGATTTTGTTATGATTATCGTTAGTGAATGCACAACCGTTGCAGATAATTTAAGAGCCAGAGCCGCAGAGCTTATGACTTTAGCAAATAAATTGGAAAATAAGGTTAAGCCGGAAAGGCCAAAACCTAAATTAAGGATTGTAAAAAATGGCGATTAAAAAAGAACCGATGAAGCATACCGGCGTTAGGTTTTCACAAAATCAAGAAGACGCTATTAAGGCATATATGAAAGAAGATGAAACCGGAAGGACAAACTTTTCCGATGTTGTCCGGCATGCTGTTGATAGCTTTTTTAATCTTGATCAGGCTCAACCCGAATAATAGCGTCTTTACATGAAGCCCACGCGCTGTATCCCTTTGTTATATATTCCGCCCTATCTTTATCTGTGCGTGGCTTTGCTGGCGCTTCTGGCCAGTTGCGACAGTCATATAGTGCCTGTGAATTAATTGCCCCTTGACCTACGCAACCGCTCAATACTATCAATGGCGTTATCAACAATAGAATTACCATCACTTTCTGGCGCATCCCTAATCTCCTTTAAAATAACTTCCTCGTTGCTTGTTATGATTTTTTCTTCCGCATCCCTATCATCAAGTTTTTCAATGGTGACGTTTGCCGCTTTTATTTGCTTTGTAAGGCGCTTGTTTTTCTCAATGGTGTGAATGTATCCCCAAGTCAAAACAACGCTACCAGCGACCAGCAGTGCTAAAAGTATGAGCTTTATATTCATGCTTCACCCATTAAGCTTGTCTTCCAATCCTTAAATTTGAAAAATACTTTTTCATAAAGGGGTGTTTTGTACTCTTTATTTATACCCGCCATGCAAAGGGTTCTTTCGGAAATCCTTTGTGCGTCACCGCGATATCTACGGTTTTCTAGTCCGCGAAACTTGCGACCGCCAGCATAAACCCATCTGGACAATTGATTGCATGCACCGACAAAGTCTCCGGCATTGGCCTTGCGTACAAGCGTTGATTTACAAGCCGCGCCTGTACCCACATTAAAAGACCAAGATATTAAGGCCGCTTTTGTTTCAACCGGCAATTCAACTTTTAGGCACTGATCTAATCGCTTTTCGTGAGCGTTGACCTCTTTTGCCAAGTGCATATCGCACTCCCTATCTGTGTATCTATACGGCGGAAGTTGCAAATGCTTTCTATCTGTTATGCCATCGCAATAAGTCCATATCCCAATAGGGTCTTTATAGGCCACGTAAGACCTGCCCTCCCAAGGCTTTATAACAACACCGGCGGCAAGAGTACCAGCAACAGACATGCCTAAAATTCCCTTAGCCGCTGTTTTACCAACCTGTTTTCCAACCTGTGAGAATGCGCTCCAATTCATAGCTTATTTTCCTTGCCCACTTTTAAACGAATAAACCTTGTGTCTTGCTGGACTTCATTAATTAAAGATTTTAATTCATTAATCGTTTTAGCGTTATCTTTGGCGGCCTCCGTGTTGGAGTTAACAGCATTTACTAAAGGTGTATGATAAGCGTTTTTATAGTAAGCCTCACCAAACCTAGGCTCTTCTAAATCTTTTTCAGCGGCTATCATTCGGTTATTAAAATCATTACGTAAATTTATAAATTTATCATCTAAACGATCACGATATTCTGTTTTCTCGCGCCGATCCGCCGCCGCCCACTCTTGTTGTGTAATTATGTAGCTGTCAACTTTTTGATCAGTGAGTTGCTGATTAGAGCCAAGCCCAATAAGATAGACAGAAACACCCATAAGGATTGCGGTAATCAAGGACACTAAACCCCTAGTTATATAATCCCAAACACCTGTTTTTTGGTTTTTGCTTTCTGACAGCGCTACCAATATTTTTTCAACTTGCTCATCTTTCATTATTTTTTTTTATATCTCTATGTTATCAAAGCGCCGATGTGCGAGGCCAAAACCCCGCAAACAAAATAAAATATACCAACATTAACGAAAGACATTCCTTCCGCAACAGCGTGTGGTTTCATCCATTTTGGGAGATATTTGTCACGCCCCTTGCGCTTAAACCATGACCCTATCTCATATCCAAAGGCAAACATTAAGCCGCCAATGGGTGCTAAAATTAAAGCGGCGGGAAAGCAAATTACTGACCCCTTTACCGTGGAGGCTGTCCATGCGTATCCTTCATCGCCTAATTTCCAACCGAATTTTTCAGCAACCCAATCAACAACAGGTTTTGTACTGCTCTCGCGTGTTGTGTTCGGATCACTGTGTGAATACCATCGCAAAAACATCCATGTCGCAGACTGTATCCCAGCATAGGCAATGGCAGAGGATGCTATAAAAACTAAAACACCAATGGATAGTCCTAAATGATACGCATCGTATCCAATAGTGAGAACACGATCCAAGGGGAATAAATTCATCCATATTGTGGTTGTGGCCATAAACGCTAAAATTAAAGCGTCAAGAGCCTCCGGTATTTCAGAGTACCAAGGTTTCTTATCTTGCCATTTTGCAGACCATGAAAAAGAAGCTCCGGCTTCCGCACCAAGGATAAATTTAATTATTGATAATATTAAAAGTCTAATCATTTCTTGTTTCCGGCTTTTTAAATTTTGTTTTCACAACACGGCGATGCCTAATAATTGAGGAGGCCTTTGGAGGTAGGTTAGCACCATGAAGTTCTGCCGCTTCCAAAGCCTTCCATATTTCATCAATATTATCTTGCGCATTTGATGGAATATCTCCTGAAATTTCCTTTTCTTTATAAGCGTCTTCTCTTTTTTTTCTCCATAGGTTAGAGTTTTCATATTCAGATATTAAGGATTTTATCTGTTTTTTTGATAATTTAAAATTTTCATCACTTTGACAAATAATCCTATCTCCGATAACAGTCCACTCATGTTCCGGCCATTTCCATTTTAAAACGCTTGCGTCAATCATTAGGGTGTCCTTTCAGTAATTCTTAAATAAGCCTTTGGAACGGTACTAAACCTTGCGCCGCTTGACTGGCCACCAACAGCGGTTGTTCCGGACGATTGCCCGCCAAAGCGAATTTTATACGTTCTAGCCCCAGAACCGGCAACCTCTTCATAAGGTAATATGAAGCTAGCAGCACCGTTCCCTCCACTAGACCTAGACGCTCCCGCCATAACGGCGCTTGCATCACTATCTTTAAATAAAGCAAAAACATAGGTCATGCCACCGCCTGCATCAGTAAAGGGTGCGATAAACTCAATGCTTAATATATTTAAGGGGTCTTCTGGCGTATATGCCAGTGTCATAAGTTCAGCCCCTTCAGTACTTTGTGGGATAGTATTATCAACAGGAATAATTGTAGTCGTAGTTGAATAAGATGCTAACGTTTCAACAGCAACCTTGACTATTTTACCGCTGCCGGCATCTTGCATAGTTGGGAGCGCGCCGGCACCATTTGATGTTAAAACCTGTCCAGCCGTACCAATATCAGATACCGATTGATGCGCACCTTGCGTTGTCGTTCCGCCACATATTACGCCATAAGGTGTATGTGAAGATCGGCCAGTACCACCGTTACCGCAAGACAAATCTTCACCAGACCAATCTTGATTACTTATGGTGTTTTCAACAGCCAAATCCCCAAGCCCTAGATTGCCACGCGATGCGCTGGCACTACTTACATCACTAAGGTTATTTGATTTAGCCAGAAAGTCAGTACCGCTTACATAGGCCGCCACCCAAACGCTACCCGTATAAACTTTCATTATTCCATCAGTGGTATTGAAATAAATAGCCCCAGCAACTAGAGGGTCGCCATCATTGTCAACTGTAGGATCGCTAGATTTTGCCCCTAAATACCTATCATCAAAATTATCAAATGCGGCAAGAGTTGCGGCGAGAGCCGCTTGAGCATCAGAAGCGGCAGAAGGGGCGGCTATAATGGCCGCAATATCATCAGCACAAGTTGTTATGTTTGCGTCATTACTCGCCACCGTGGAAACATTGGAAGAGATGCCAGCAACAGTGTTAACGCTAGATATAGAGCCACCAACAGTATTTATATTAGCCTCATTACTAGCTACAGAATTTACATTCGATATACTGCCAGCGACAATATTAATATTTGCTATACCTCCGGCCACTATAGAAGCGTTACCCTCTAAAACAGCCAGTGTGCTTTCAGTGTTTCTTAAAGCGCCTGTCACGCCATCCCATACAATACCAAAGCCATTTTGCGGGATTGGTAAAGAAGGGTCTGTTATTGATGATCCAACCGAAAATTTAGGTGATCTATCAACTTGATCTTGTTGGTCTTGAGATATAGCAGTCAACTTATCAAAAGCGTTTTCGATAACCTCACCCTGAAAACCTTTGGATGTTCTGTACGGATCGGTTTGACTTAAAGGGACTTCTCTATTTATGACAACATAGCTTGATGATGTTGGTATGGTGTAAGCGCCGAAATCAACAATAAATCCGCTATCATCAAAAGTTAAGTCGTAATTTGTGCCTTGCACCTGTAAAACTAAAGCGCCGGTTGATACAGCCTCAAGATAAACACGAAGATAGTCTTCATTAAAAACTTTCCAATTTCCGGTAAACTCTTCTGTTGTACCGTCACCTTGTTGTTTAACTGGTATGTAATTATCTGATATGCTCATTTCAAAATCCTATCATATTTATCTTTGTATGAATACTTTACTTTCATTTTTGCCTTTTTTGCCCTTTTCTTCCCCAGAGCCATCACCAAACCAAAAATAGTACAATTCCCCACCAATTGGAATTGATCTTATCGTTCTCGAATTTTCAAGCGTCAAGCCCTCTTTATTGAATTTCTTCCAATCCCTTTCAAGATTATCAATTGACTTTGTCGGAGGTATAAATAATTTAAAAAACGTTTCGCTAAGGCCGTCACGGCCAATCATATCTTGCTGAAACCTACTCCAACCAAAGGCTTTAAATATATTATCTATAACATAATCCTCCGGCTCATCCATTTCATCACCGCCAAATGCGGAGCGCAACATATCCTTCAGGTAATCGGCGCTTACACCCATAACTATCCAGAATGCGGCGAGGCGTGTAAAGTTAGATAGCCCCTCAACGGCAAGCTTTTTATCGCCGGTGCGGATACCTTCATTAATTTTTGCTATGCCTTCACGGCGATAAACATCCAGTTGCTTTATGGTAAAAGATTTTAAAATGTATAAAATTTTCATATTGCCACTGGTAAGATAATATTGTGGCATTTCAGAGCGCGCAACCGGTTGAAAATCCGCAAGCGTATTGAACATTAAAAATTTAACATCGTCAGTGATATTACCATCTTTCAAATCCTGCAAAACCTTTTGAGCACCGCCCTCAAAATAAAGATCAAGCTGCTTTAATAATTCCTTATCGTCTTTTTTGGCCTGTTTTTGTATTTTCTTTAAAGTGGAGTTAACAAGCGTAAGCTTGCCGACACGATCAATTTTTGTCAATCCAATGGACTTAAAGACTTTTTCAACAGCTTTGCTTGTGAGATTGTTGTTATCAAATTCTTGAGCTATATCCTCAATAGTTAAATCCCTTAAATTAACTTTAGTGCGATCAATAGCCGCAGAGCCAACAGTCGAAACGGTATTTAAAATACCGGCGTTATACATTGAAGTCGCTAAATCGCCAAATTGGGTTATAGCATTCAAAGGAGAACCCATAACATCAATATATGTTAAGTCCCGAATAGAGCCTGCTATCCAGCCCATTTTTCCGGTATTAAACCGCGCATTGAATGCGTCTTTTAATATTTCAGTTTGTCGATTGCTCAATTGCTCATTAGCTACAGCATCCTCAATAAAAGCACCAACGCTATCTTCAATATTTAATTGCTTATCACCCTCTATAACAGCACCTTTGCCGAAAAGTTTAGATGTCTCAATCGTTTCATTAACTGAATTTAAGTAAGCTAAAAGCGTTTGTTCTGGATTTTCATAAAATTTATTTATATCTGCGGTTACATTTTCAACACTTCTACTTTTTTTCAGGCTTCCAGATCGTGAAATTGTTATGCCGCCAACACTAAACCCACGGACAAGGCTATTTATAATCCTAGCCTTCTCCTCCTTAGTTAGCGCGCGGCGCGGCATCTTTTTCTTTTTTTCAAAATAAAGCTCTGAAACTTTGTCACGCTCTTTTTGTGTTAGGCGGCGCTTTTCGCCACCCTTAATTTCTTTGGTCACTTTAGACCTGTACGCCTTCAATTCGGACTTTGATTTGTCAGTCAGCGGAATGTTTTGATCAGACCAATTTGTGAAGGCCTTCTCTACTGTATTCCAGTATTTTCCATTTTTAAAATAATCAATAAGCCCATCAACATCTTTAACACGGCGGGGAAAATAATTTTTACGATACTCAACATCAACTCCGGCGGCCTCCGCTCTTTCAAATATTTTTTGAAGAACGTCTTGCATGGCTTGGACTTCCTCAACCATGTTGTTTTCTTTTGATATATAATCAATAAGCTCAACATCGCCATTTTTAAGAGCCAAATCCATAGCAAATTGCGTGTCGTTATCAAGCTTTCTATACCTCCTTAAAAACGGAGAAACGCTTTCAATATCTTGCATAATCTGCTCTTTGACATCAAACTCATATTTACGTAATCTCGCAAACAGCCGTGGATTTATGTTTTTTATGCGCATTGATATAGGCGCAACAGCTTCACCAAAGCCAAGTGTGAAGTCTTGAACAAAATTACTTTGTGTTATTTTTTCCAAATTCCGAGAAAGGAAACTACCAGATGAAAGGCCACGTTGCTCATCTTTCGCGGTTATTATTTCTTGAACGCGATTTTTTAAACGCTTATTATTATCAAGCTCTGAAATTATGGGTGCGCGCTCAGTGTAGGTATCAAGGCCTTGCTCTCTTCTCAACGCATCTGCTATTTGCTCAACGGACATTCCTCGCTCTATACCGCGCTCAAAAAAGTCCTGCTCTGCATTTTCAGAGACACCTTCAAATAAGTCATTAATATTTTCCCGATCTTCTAAGGTATAAATCTTATTGCCAAACAAATCTTGAGCTATTGCATCGTAAAGATCAGAGTGGCTTACCTCATCAACGCTGTTTTTATTTGGGAAGTATCCAGCCTCAAACGCGCGGAGTATAACCGCGTCAACCTGTGCGTCTTGCGTTATTTTTCCTTTGGCAGTGGCTACCGTTCTATTGTTTTTTGTTATCAGACCAACGAGAGATTTATTTGTGATGTCACGCGCGCGCAATTCACCCTCATTGTCCTTTACTCCGCCAGTTTCTTTTATGAAATCTGTTAAGCTTTTTAATTTGTACCCAAGCTCTTTTTGAACCTCTTTTTTATCATTGGCGGTAAAGTCCGGTATTTGATCAAGCTGATCTTTTAAATTTTGGGCTTCGGTTAAAATTTGCTCTTGCTGTTGGCGCTCAAGCTCAATAATTTGATTTTCAGATGCTATTGATATTGCATCTCTTTCAAGCTCTGAAAATTCAATGTCATTCGCAAGAGCCGTAACCTCTTCCGGAGTTAAATTATCTATATCAACATCATCAAGGCTTTTTCTGGCTTCATTTATTTTTAAATTAGCCTCATTTTTCTCGCCTTTTATATTTGATATTTTTTGACTAAACCCATCAATCAATTTTCCAAACTTACTGCGCTTTGGTATTCTTTTTTCAAGAGTTGCTTCAACCTCAAGGCGCTCTTTTTCTGTTAGCCCTGATAAGTCGATTGGCTTCCCTTGATCAAAATCCTTTATAATATTAGTGGCGACATTAATATTATCCTTATCTTGCTCCATTTTTATTGGAGAAGCGTCCGCCTCAATGTCTTGAGCAACAGTTTCAACCAAAACATCATTTTCCGATTGAGCTTTTTCCACAAAAGAGCGAACCAAACTTTCTGGCAAACCCTCTTTTTCAGATTGCTCTTTTACAAAAACATCAATAGCGACAGATGATCCACCGCCCAATATGCCACCAATAAGCGCGGACTTCCCTATGCGCTCAAAAGCACCCTGAATATCTTGTTCGCGTATCCCGCTTGTTTGAGTAATAAGCTCTTCCGCACTTTGTTGTGATAACTCCTGTACGGCCTCTTGCCCCATTCTATAAAAATGCTTTGTCAAGCCTTTAGAATTTTCAACAACCTTAAAAAACATATGAAGGCCAACAAATTCAAGAGCGCCTTCAACTTTCCCAGCCAACTGAGCTTTTGCGCGCGCCTTATTCGTGCCCACGCCAGCATCGCGCGCCTCAAGGTAAACATCACTCTCTTGAAGTTCTGAAAACAAAATAGCAGATGATGCCGGATTTTTAGTTACGGCGGTTAATCCTAAAGAAACGCCTAGAGTTGTTGCCCCTTGGGATAAAGCATAAAGCCCTTTTTCAGCCAAGTTAGCGTCCTCGTCCAAAGAAAGTTTGTCTTTGATAAGTTTATTTGAGCTTTCTCTGATTTTTTCAGAAGACACGCGCAATCTAGTAGCCGTATTTTTGTATCTTATAATAGCGTCAGTATCGTTTTTCTTAACAGCTTTTCGTACTTTTTTCTCAATATCTTCCTCTGGGCTTTCAAACAAAAAGGAAAGTATAAAATTCCTGTTTCCTATTTCGCGCATCATTATGCGGCTTTCCTCATCTGTCAGCTTTTCACCCTTAGAGCTTCTTTTGAAAAGACCGTTGATGCGCTCTTGAGAAAATTCAAACCCTTGATCAATGGCATCCGCCATACCCAAGTTAGCGCCGGCTCTTAATTTTGCTTGAATGTCAACAGCGGTTGCGGCGGCGGCCTTCGGTGGGATAACACCAACATCAATGGCTGCTTTACCAACATTTGTAAAGCCAAAAAAGTTTGATGCACTCTCTCCATTATTTTGCACATCATCAAGCATTGTTATCTCTTGAGCGTCAAACCCTGATGGAGCTTTTAAAAATGTCTCTGTATCTTTTCTATAAACGGTTTCATCCACATCATCAGCTAGAATAGTGGCCGAGTTTAAATCAAAGCCGCCAGAGGATTGGGGGACTTCATCTTGTACTGTCGCTGTTTCTAGGTCAAATGGCATTATTTAATCTCTTTGATAACTTTTAAAATCTTACCGTTATTATCCACCTCAACCAAAGCTTTATTTCCATTGGCATCTGTGGCGATTTTAGTATTCGGTGTTTTTACATTTTGAGTTGCCCCGCCCTTAGATAATCCAGTGTTGATTTTTTTATCACCATCAATGATGGTTGCCGGCATTTCTTCGACATTCGCAAGTGATGGGTATATTGATTTTAACACACCATCCTTAGCGACCTTTAATGCTTTATCATAAATTGCCTTTTCCTCACTAAACGGCAGTCCGGAAAGATCGGCAACGGTCATATCACGACTTTTCGCCTCTTGCATCAAAGAACCTAAATAAGCGTCATACATGGCGTTTGTGGTTTCATTGAAGGCAAGAGCATCATCATTGCCTATGTTGCGCTGTGGCATGTCCGCAAGACCCGTAATTTGAGCTATTTCAGCATCTAAAGTATCAAGCCCAAGGTTTTCTTCAAATGGATTGAATTGACCTGTTTTAAACTGATCAATATTAGCGCGCTTTTTTTCCAAAAGTGGTTGCATTAATTCATTTATATATCCGAAGCCCTCACTGTCTGAAAGGACTTTTTTATTCATACCGCCATAAATGGCATCTTGCATAAGGCGCAGATCACCATCCGTTAAATCATCCTTTGACAATGCCTCACGAATAACCGTTTGAAATTTACGTTTCAAGTCTATTTTTTCAGCACCCTTGACCGCCGCGCGCTGGCTTGCATAACCGTTAACCTCCTCATAAAATGCTTGCACTTGAGGAGACATACTAAATTCGCTAAAATTTTGCTGCAAATCTGCATAGCTCATATTACCGATTTGCCCAATCAAAGAGTTTTCGGCAGACATACCCCCAACACTTCTTGCGGATTTTTGAGCCTTTTGAAAACGCTTTGCGCGCGCTGTCATTGCGTCTTTCATTTTTAAAAACTGTGCCTGATCAGAAAAACTATCCTTAACGGTATCGTTATCCATAAGAGAAACCGCGCGCAAGGGGTCGCTTTCAGACACGCCAGACAGGAATGACTTCATGTAATCCTCATCAAAACCCTCAAGCATTCCGGCTGTTGTTTCAGAACCCAAATTTCTGTCACCAAATTCTTGTATCGTTTCACGCGATACAGCATAATTTATAAACGCCTCTGGATCAGTGCCACTTGATGCGGCAAAGTTTCTGCCATCATCGGAGGCCTTTGACATGCTGTTTTTAATATTCGTGTTTATAGAGTTCACAGTGTTGACGCGGGTTTGTTTTAATCCCCAAGCTTGCTGTGTGGCATCGTTTCTTATAGCAACATCAGACGATCTGTTTCTCCATTCGCGCCCATATAGGGGAGAAATATCACCACCATATTTATCAAAAATCTTTTTTCTGTCATTTTTATATTTATCTAAACCACCGAACGGATCGCCCTCATTGTCAATTCTGTATTGGTTTTCTAGGGCGCGAACCTCCATTTCAGCATTGGATAAATTCTCAACAATTTTAGCCTCTTGCCCTTGCCTAACGATCTGATCAGCAATATCAACGCCAACCTCTAAAAGAGATTGCCCTTTATTCTCAACCGCTTGTCCGGTGACTTCTCTAAATGGTGTTAAATTTCTATTCGCCATCTGGCTAACCCTTTGTTTTTATTAGTATCTATATGGCCCAAATCCGCCGGCATCGGAATAACTCTTATCCGCTATCGCGTTTGAGCTAAAATTATCAGTAAAATCCCAAGTCTGGTTTACATTATTAACCTGTCCCAGTGACGCAAAAGCGCCCCCCGCTCCACTGCCAGCGCCAGCCGCGCCGCCGCCAAATGCGCCAGCTCCGGCACTAACTAGGCTTGTTATCGCTTGTGTCCGGCCATTAGATATAATGTTTTTTGCTTGCTTGTTGGCATTGCTGGTTATTAAATTCACATCTTCAAGCCCTGTATTTAAGGTGCTTTGAATAGCAGATAGGGGTGTACCCCCAAGAGTAAGCCCTGAATTTAAGAATGAAACCTTTTGGCGCGCGGCCCGCATCCGAGTTTTTTTTGCCTTATTGTCGGCTTGAATATCCGCTTGATCAATCTTGGCTTGCGCCTCATCTTCTGATTGCGAAATGGCGGAGCTTGCGCTTAAAAGCGCCGATCCAATCATTATTGCTGTCATCAACCCCATATCATAAAACCTTTAAATAATTTACCATATTTTCATCAGATACTTTAAACCCGCTTTTCAACAACCTCTTACCGATACTGCCGCTGTCAACACTTGAGAAAGCAATTTTAAATCCTAAATCTTTGGCTCTTTCAAAGCATGACTTTAACAGAAAATCCAAAGCCTTGCCTCTTGTAAATATATCAACCCTCTTGTTAACGACATAAAACTCTATCCAGCATATCGCGCTATCCGTTTTGTAAATCCATGCACAGCATACAGGAGTTTCACCATCTACAATCATTATACCATTTTCCGGCAAAGCCTCTAAGGGCATAAGAGGAAAACCCCATTGATCCCACCAATGGCAAACTATGTCATAATATTTTTCCTCAAAATCTATTGCTTTCATCGTGTCACACTATAGCTTGCATCAACCATGGCGCAAGTCACAGTCATTGGGAGTGGTAAATCCTGAACGATATAAAAATATTTATCGCGCTCATTATCATCTGAAAAATTAATGTATTTCGTGCCATCCGTGGGTATTGGCGGCAAATAATTAATGTCATTTTGAGAAAGCTCCTGTATCGGTTGCATCCTGTAAAGTGATGATCCCACCTTACCGCCGGCAGTGGCCACAGCACGAAAGCCTACACGGCTTATGGCCTTCATTGTTGTTTGAGTATTTTCACCTTGCACAGCAAAGCCAAGGCAAAATGATTTGATTGTTGAGCGATAGCGATATCCAACAACGCATGATAAGACTTGCGCGCCCAAATCAAGAGTTCCGCCGGAAATAACAAAATCAGAAAGATAGCCACCATCTGTCACAACGCTTATTGTTTCGCCATTATATTGTGACAATCCGGATAATGAGCTAAATGACAGATACCAATTATCGTATGTGCTTGATGTCGGCTCTTGCAAAACCTCAACATCAACTGTGTTGGCATCGGTGAACCCTACAATCTCGAACCTTCCGCTCTCGTATCCGGTGATTGTTTTGTACGATATGTGCTTGCCCACATCCCCGCTTGTAAACACACCGTCTGTATCGGTCACTGTACCAGCGCCAGAAGAATAAGTTATTTGGTTAGATGATTGCAGATTTGAAATCTTTAAAGAATTGTCTAAGTAATTGCATCGCGTAAGCTCCTCTGCAACCATTCTATTGTATGCGACATCATCAATGGCCTCACTACCCTCATCGGTGAAAAAATCAACACGTTGAGAAAACTCAACATAATCAGCCTGTCTTTCAATGTAAAAATCTTCGCCGCGCTGTATGAGCGCAAAGAGTTGAGGGTTGCCATCGTTGTCTGTGATAACGGCTAAATCTCGCAAAAGGCCATTTTTAATTCTATGTGTGTGCCAGCCAATAATATTTTCTTTTTCTTTAAAATTTAACGTCAAGAAAGCACCATCGCCGCGCTGGCAATAAATAAGATCATTTCGATCTTTTTTGTGCCTAATTTTGCTTATATTGCCCCTCGTAATGTCATATGAAATAAAATTAGCATCCTCCGCCAGAAAGCTTTCTGTTAAAAGATCATATGAAAAATAATACATATTACGATCATTTTTACCGATATAAAAAACCAACCCATCTTTTTTAAACGGTATGCTGTCATTAGAGCCATCCGCACTTGTAAGGTCGGCCTCAACACTATCCGCCGCAATTGCCGCGTTCACAGAGCCACCATTTACAGCCACAAGGCCATCTGCGCACCCAAGAATAAGAGAATTTTCTCCACCATATAAAAATTCAACAGGCTGTGTAATTTCTGAAACTGTAAATGTTAGGGGACTGTCATCTAAAATAGTTGACGGTATCGTAAATTCTGTAAAGTCTCCGGCCTCTGATGCCCATACTGTCGTGGGCTTTGATGCCGTGTTGGCAAAATAAAGTCGGCCTTTGTAAAACCGGCAACACTTTGGGTATTCACTAGAGCCAAACGGATCAGACGGCGTTAGCACACTATTTGCAAAGCTAAAGCTTGATGCTCCGGTGCGTTTTAAATCCTTTGGCGGGTGATTTTGATGTGTGATAACAGTAACGTCTGCGTTTTGCGTAAATTGTAATTCACGGCATTCCTCAAGCGTATAAGGCGTTGTGACCTCCAAATCAGAGCCGCTACTTTGGACAAAGCCAAATGATCCGTCACTGGCATATGTGAGGAATTTAATCTTGGTATTATAAAGCACTATAAGATAATTTTGATCATCACGAAATTTAAACTCTTGGAAAACGCAATCTTGAAAAGCGCCAACCATGTCCTCAAATCCCGCGCGGTGGATTGCATTGCCCTTGAAATTTGTAAAGGCATTTTCAAAGAAATCAGCCGAATTTTGATAAATAGGGAGGTCAAACCTCCCCATCATATCGTGGTCGATCTTGCCGCGCGCAAAATTATTATATGAGGTGATAACCTTCATTAGCGCTTATCCTCATTTCTTGGAAAACCGCTATACCTTGCGGCTTTAAATTTTGATCGGCTAATTCGTATAGGTCTATTTTCTTGAGCGTTAACACCGGAAAGCTCTGATATTTTTTGAGGCAACAATTGTTCAATCATCTGCACTTTTTTCATATCTTGTGTAATGTCAAATCCGACATTGCCGGCAAGAAACCAAGTGAAGCCCATCTTCCATTCCGGAGACATTTTATTAACATCTTTAATGTCTTTAATGTAGCGCAATGGTAAACCATCCGTGTAATCAACATCGGTGTAAATTCGGTTGCTCTCAACGGTATAATCGTTTCGCTTATCCTCAACAGCGCCTATGCCTAAAACCTTGAGGCAATCGCTTGGATATTCGTATGAATGCTTAAATGGATATGGTGGCGTTTCGACCACCTTTGATACACGCTTACGCGCAAGAGCGAAGTTTGGCATTGTCATTTTTAAAAACGTTTGGCGCGATATGTCGTACCAAAGGGCGCAAGTAATTTCGATGTCGCTTGATGGTGTATCAATATTATTTACACTTGAGAAGTTGCCGAGGCGGCCAACAGCCATATTACAAAGATCAACTTTAGAATTTATCGCCATAACAATCTCCTTATTAAAAAATAAAGGGGAAGAGAAAACTCTCCCCCTTTACCGATCCCACAGGCAGAGGGAAGATTTAGCTAGTGGTCGCCTCGTCAATCTCGATAGCAAGGCGCAGCGTTGCTGTCGCAGAGGTCGCAGTGTTCATTGTTAAGCACAAATACACTCCACCGGCCGGTTGTTCTTCAACAGACTTACCAAGCAATTGACCGATATTTTTACTCTCATCTAAATTCGAGTTCAATCCTGTCAAAAGCTCACGATAAGCTATGGCAGAGGCCAACGATACACCATCCCAAATGATATCTTTATCAATTTCGACATATTCACCATCTTCATTTTTATAATAAAAACCAAGATCGTTATCTGCCGCGGCGGTTAGGGCGGGAACGCTTGCGGCGTTGGGGAGAATTGAGGCAATGCGATCTGCATAACTCAAAGCTCCTGCCAGTTCTATAATGTCACCATCATCTGAATTTGCACCGGTAAGATCGGCCTTAAATTCGACCTTACGTGCTTTTGTGCCGGCGGCAAACCGTGGGTTTTTAGGCTGTGCGGTTGCCAAGGCGTTTACTTTGTTAGTCATAACGTTTTCCTTTTCGTTAAGTTAAAATAGAAAGTTTAATTATTACAGAGTTGTTGTAATAACTTGAACCTTCACACCTTCGGTACGCATGGCGTTGATCCACAGGTCGATTGTGATGTCGTAAGAATTAACCTTACCGCGCGCCTTTTCAACGCCCATATCACCAATCTCCATAGCCATAGCAATCGACTTAGGCGCAAGGACAACACACTTACGTGTAGTTGTGCCTTCCGGTAAAATCGGGCTATTAACCTGAATGCCACCATTAACAGAACCGGCAAAGAGACATACACGGTATGTTCCCACCATTTCCATCACACCTTTTTCAACAGGGCGAGAAGAAATATAATCATTGTTGATAAATTTCTCTTCTGACATCAAGTTGGTGTTTTCCTTACCAGTGATACATATCGTAGCACCTTGGAAATCACTCATCGCAACATCGTTGTTGATAAAGTTTTGCGTAATGGCTGTTGTAACAGTATATGCAAATCCGGCCGTACCATCAATCGTGATAACACCATCTGCGGCGGCTGTGACAGTTGTCGGGGAAGCGTCTGGCGCTCCAACCAAAACAACACCAACTGCGGCAGAGATACCAATACGGTCAATTTGACGCTCCTTTGCATTATCAAGCTGTGTCAAGATATCCGATGTCGGGTCTTTCAAAAGCTCATTAATATCATAAAGCGCATCCACTTGGATCGTTTTCGTGAAGCGGCGCTTCGTGAATTGACGATTATCAAGTGCATAGTCACCATATTGCTTATCAGGGTTGCGAGTATCAACCTCAACCAGCTCAACACGACCAATACGTGCCATGTTGTTTGTCTTACCCTTTGAAGGCAAGAACATGATAGCGCCGGTCTTAACCAGCTTACTTTCACTTTGTTGAGCAAGCTCATAGAAACTGTCTTTAAAGTTCAGCTCTGCGGCCTGATCAATACTAGGGTTTGTAGTATATGAAGGCATCCTTCATCTCCTTTTTTTGATTAGATTAAAATTAACAATGTCGAAAGGTGTCTTGGAAACCAAGGCTCTCTAGCGCTTTAGGTCGCATAGCCGTTTATGGGTCGCAAGGCCGCGAGTGTCCAATAGGTAAATTATGCCATTAAAAATAAACTCTTGCAAACACAAAAAAAATAGGCTGGAAAAACCAGCCTATTTAAAACGCTCTTTTGATTAGGTTGACTTATGCGCCGCCGTATATTTTGGCGTACAAAGCGTCAAATCCAATTTTAGGGTGATACTGTATTTTATTAACATCTGCGATTTGCTTCAAATCTTTGATTGTTAAATCTGATTTTCCGCCATTAACATCTGTTGATTTCATTTCTTGCTCAAGAATTTCATCATTATCAAGCTTTTGTGTTGTGTCGCGGCGCGATCCACCGTCAACCTCAAGAGCCGGAAGCTTGGCGAAGTTGATAAACGAAACTTCTTCGCCATCTTCCATACGCTTATCGTTTTCCAAAGACTTAGGATCAACACCTAAAATATTTTCGGAATAAGCGATGTAAGCCGTTTCACGCATCTGGCGCAAAGACACACCGGAAAGCTCTTTAGGTAAAGGAATGACGCGCAAATCTTTAGCTGTAGCCAAATCCTGCAATTCCTCATAGCTCATTTCTTTGATGTTTTTACCAACGTAAGAAAAGTCATGCTCAACCTCTTGGATATCGTTGATGAAAATTTGATGATCAGTCTCAATGCGGCGGTTATAAAGCTTTTCACCATCTTTCTTGGTGGCGGCCTTAACCCATTGAGGCCAGTAACGACCACGAACGTGCATTGTCGCAATTTCCTCATCAATGTTTGGCACATATCCAGTGAGATTATCGATGTCGATAACCTCATTGTCGTGCGTTTTATATGATCCTTCGATAGTGATTTTTAGTGCTTTTTGTTTAGACATAATATTTATTCCTTAAAAGTTATAACAAGTTTACTGCGGTTTACCGCATTTTACTTATACGTTGAATTGAGCTTGTCGATGAGCGCTTGCTTGTCTTGTGCCGTGTAGGGTTTATCACCCTTAGACATTTCAGCAATCTGCTTACGCAGATCGGAGCGGACATCCTTAACATCAGTCGCCGGCGATCCCGCATTGCCATCTGTTTGAGCGCCGCTCTCTTTAACACCATGCTCTTTGAGAATTGCTTGAATGCGCGCCTCATAAGATTTTGCAACGTTATTGACAGTGCGATCCAAAGCGATACGCGCTTTATTGTCGATGCTATCAAAGAATTTTTTATCCTCTTCGCTGGCATTCGCTTTCAAAAGTGTTTCAGCTTGCTTGATGCTCGTTTCGTGATCATCGCCAAAGCTTTCCTTTGCCAAGGTAAAGTAACCATCCTCACTAGTATCATCAGCAACTTGAGCGCCCATAGCTTCACGCACGACATCAAGAACGGCCTTACCTTGATGCTCTGTGATGCCGCTTTGTAAAAAAGCCTCGCCAGTTGCTTTAGACAAAGGGTCATTGATATCCTTAAAACCGTAAGCCTCCAAACCCTTTTCAGGTGCTAAGGCTTTGTGATGCTCTGTAATTTCTTCTGGCGTTGCACTTTCATAATCAATTGGCAAAATGGTTTTTTTACCAACAAGGCCGGAAAGATTATCCAGTTGCCTGTAAAGATCATCTTGAGATTTGATTTTATTGGCCCAAGATTTTTCTTTGTATTCATCTGGTAACGCAAAATCACTATCGCCGGCGGGAGTTTCCGCATTCGTAGTGTTCGGATCATCATTTGAAACGTTGGGGTTCTCATCGTTTGATAACGATGTGCGCTGCTTTCCGGTGTCCGTTGCCGTATCTTGCGCCGTTTGTGCCTGTGGATTTGCTGTGTTGTTAGCTCCTTCACCGGCGGGCGCAGTATCGGCAGTAGCCGGTGCGGTATCCGCTTGAGTTGCTTCTGTCATTTTATATTTCTAGCTCCTGTTTTAGTTCTGGGGTCAAATAAGGACGAAATAGCTCAAGATATAAATTCTTGAGCGCATTCGCTTCTACCAATTGCATGCCATCCAAACCCTTTGTGGATTTAAAGACACCGCATGCCTTGATTAGTGTTTTAAAAACGATGATACCATTGTCCGATCCGGCAATGATATTAAGCGCCCTCTTGTATTCTTCTTGATTTTCAATCGCAACCGCCTCAAGGCGTTCACGTTCTTTTTTATTGGCAAGCATCTTTTCTGCTGTGCCTTTGATATCAACATCTTTACCCTGTGACATTTCTCGCCTCACTCTTCGCTTTATCTGCCTGTGCTAAATCTTTTTGCGCGCCAGCTCCGGCCAATCCCATTTGAGCCTGTTGCATTTGCGCGGCCTGCGCGGCTTTCGCCGCTATCTTTTCCCTAAACTCATCCTCTGAAATGAGCAATTGAGAATTGTAATCCAAATTATCGTTGATGTCCTTGAGTAATTTGTACCAATTAACAGCTTCAATGATGTCCAGATTAAGCGCCGCAATGCCGGTAATTGAGTTGATGAGCTGGATCATGCTCTCAATTGCCTGCGTGCGTGTTAGTTTTTCAAGCTCATTGTTAAATCTAAGCTCATACCAAGGGCGGCCACTCTCAATGACCTCAATAACCTCTTCCGGAATGATGCGCTCATTGCGCTTGTTTTCACGCAACTTTTTAGCCAGATCAGGTGCATCAAGTGGATGAGCGCCAAGCTCGCCCATGGCAAGCAATAGCGATATTGCGCGCTTTGAGTTTGGCACAAGTTGCTCATTTTTCTGTTGAAGAAGGAAGCCAGCAAGTGACTTACCACGGATCGCGTAGCGTTGAAGGCTTTCCGTTGCTGTCATGTCTTTGGCACTGTTGAAATCCAGCAAAGCATCAATCTTAAAAGCTGTTGTTATCTTTTCATTCAAGTATGGCACTAAAAATTCAAGGATTGCGGACGGATCACCAACATCATAGATGGGAAATGTTGGGTTTCCACCCTTACCGGCGGCATTTGTATTGAAAACCGTAAGGCCATCGGGCGATGTATCAAGCACACTATCACCAAAGATGGCGTTATTGAGAACCCCAAGCGATGGACGAGACAACTTTTCAACCACTTCAATGGCTGTGCTTACCATAAAGTTTACTGATTTAATCGTACTGATAAGCATTGTACCGGATGCGCGGCCATATGTCTCACCGCGAACCTTGACAGCGCGCGCCATAGATATCGGACGCTCAAGAAAATCCTCTTCAAAGAAAATGCCGGCATCATTGTTATTATCCATAAACCATACACCGCGATAGCGTGTGCCGCGCTTACCTTTAAGCTTCGGGTCAAAATCCTCACGCGGAAATATCATATTGACAATCTGAAATTCTTTATTGATGTCCTTGGTCTTCCAAGCGTCTTGGATTTCTTTAGGTAATTTCTTTAGTTTTTCCTTATCAATCGAGCCTTCTGATTTGCAAAACTCACCAACGATGCGGTTACATTGCCAATTGTAAACAGCCGCGACAATTTCAGGTTGTCCACTTTTACCCTCATTGATCATGGTGTTATCTACACCATAATTGCGGAATATCAAAGCATTGTCCTCAATAGCGTTTTCGAATGCTTTGTTTTTAAAGATGCCTATACCTGACGTGCCAAATGAGAATTGGTCATAGACATAGGGCTGTAATGCAGTGGAGAACCCAGCATTAGGATGGTTAATATGATATAGCGCTTGATCTGTAGCAAATTCGTACCAATCAGAAACAACAGCCTCATCAACTAAATCTGTGACGTAACGCGATGGCACGATCTCAAAAGCATCTTCGCCAGTACCCCACATTATGCCCATAAGATAATCGCCAGCCTGATTAACAGACAGCGCGGCCGTTGGGTCATCAATATACTCATCAACATCACGGCCTTTATTAGTGTGGCCTTTGTTGTCAAAGTAATTCATATCAACAGAAATACCGACATAAGCCGCGACATCCTCCCAATCCGGCTTTTTTTTACGCCATTCGGTCTTGAGATTATCATACATGGTTTTTATATTTTGTAAGTCTTTGCTCATGCCGCTTTCGTATCCTTATTCTGCCATTGCTCTTTACAGTAATCATAGCAAAAGCGCGGGGCTTTATCGCCACTAGCCTTTAAAATACCAATCATAGGATCGCCACAGCCATCACAAGCCCTGTAATTACCTTGTTTGCATGTTGGTATTCTTGCCATATTCTTAATTTCCTAGCAATGTGGAGCGCTTTTTAACGCCTGTGCTGTCAAGTTCTTCGCCAGCCGCGCCGCCTTCGGTTTCAAAGAGCGCCGCGCGTGATTTTGTAGCCTTACGGCTATCCGCTTCGATGCTATCCGCCGCGCTTGTTGATGCTTTAGCTTTAGGCTCATCGCCCCCGCCAAGTAAAGTGCCAATAAGGCCGCCAAGTAAATCTCCTCCCATTATTCTAATCCTTTTTTCTGGTCATGATTACACCGGTTTCTTTATAACCATACCTTGTCCAAAGGTTTTTGAAAAGATTAATATTATGATCCGATCCTTCCAATTGAGGAGCCGCCCATAAATGGCTATCAGCACAGCCCCACTCATCAAAGACATTTACGACCACTTGAGCAAGGTGACGACTAACACCGGATGCGCGATATTGCGGCATGATGTAAAACTTTGATAATTCACCCTCTCGCTCGTCTTTAAACTCTGTATTGTAGTTTATTATGGCATAACCGACAATCTCACCATCAACAAAGGCGCAAGGGATAGAAACATTACTATATTTGAGCGTGTTGGACAGTAATTTCCAGAATTTATCAAGGCGAATACTATCGTTTTTATGATAGCTCTCGTTAAAAAATGTCTGCGCCACCTGTAAAAACGGCTCTTTATCGCTGTGCCTTAACTCTCTTGTGGTGATTTTCATAGCTTACCTCTTTCTTTTTTGCCTGTGCCCATTTGATTTACGCTTAACCCTATCACTTGCATTCGATCCTGTCGCGCTGTTTGACGGTTTTCCAAGGTGATGGATAGCACCATGCACCGCCATCATAAGGCTATCAAGATCATCCGGCGAGAAACCACACCCAACCGGCGGGGCTTTTTTCATATCAATCTTACTTTGGATGAGCCGCACACCGTTGGAGCGGTATTTCATCTTGATATGTTCAGCTTGCTCAATAACTTCTTTGTCTTTTTCACCGATGCACAAGAATTTACTATCAAACCAATCCACAAGCTCATAATAACCTTGAGCGCGCCAGTTGCCATATGCTGCTTTATCAATGCCATCCGTTGATCCGCCATCAAAGGGAATAATGTCAACACCCACTTCAGTCAAGCGATCATAAACAACCTTACCCATTCCACCGATATCCAATACGGAAACATCTGGCTTGTATTCGCCAATCATCGCCACTATCTTGCCTACACTCACCATTGTGTCGCTTTCATCCCACGGCATACGTTCTGTTAAATCCCAATGTTGGTTAGATTTACGATCAAGGATCGTACCCACGCATAAATCATCACCTTGAGCCGCAAAGTCAATTCCAAGCACACGATGATTGTAATACAAATCGCCAAACGGCTTAACCTTTAAGCTTTCATGGAGCTTATCAAAGTTAAATAGATAATCACTGGCGCTTGCGATTGGTTCACCAAGCCATATATGACGATAATCACGCTCTGATCTACGCCGACAATCCTCTGCCTGTATCTTCAAAACAAGAGGACAGTAGGGATTATCAACAAAATTAATCTTTATGTGAAGCGCTTCTGGTCTACCAACACAATACGCCGGCACTGCATCTTCACGTAAAAAGCGGTTCATGGTGAAGAACACCTTCACTTTTTCCTTGCGCATCGTAGGCATGATGATATCAAGCGTTGATTTGGCGATTGATTGAGCCTCATCAATCCACAGAATATCAACACCCTCAAGCCCTTTGATCGACACGCGCCCATGCTCGCGGAAGCCTTTAAACTTAAATACAGTGCCAGATTTCTTATGTGTAATCTTTTTGGCTTGAACATCATACGCCAAATCATACAAATCAATCAGATCAACAAGCAATTGATAGACGCTCTCCTCAATATTGGCTTGAATTTCACGGCCACACACGATCCGAAGCTTGCGTTTTTCACCAAGAAACAGCAAAAAGCGGCCAACACTGTGAGATTTACCCGATCCACGGCCACCATCAAGCAAACATATCATGTATTCATTTAGCCGGCGTATCATAGGCTCAAGCTTTGGCGGTATTTTAAGTATATCCGGCACAACCAAAGAAGGCGTAAGGGCGCTTGTCGCTACTAAATCATTCATATTTATTCATCCGGTGGCGATCCTATATCAAATTCAAGCGTTTCTGTCTCACCATTTGCGCCCGTATGCTCAAGCATAACATTACCCATCTGTTGAAACACTACATTGAAGTCCGCGCCATCGCTAAACAACTTCAAATGTTTAGCCAGCATCTCGATCGCCTTCTCTTTGCTATGAAATTTAACCTCTGTACCGTAATCCGTGGGCTTTATCCCTTCAATACAGGCGCGCTCATCACTTGATAGGCCATCAAAAATATCAAGGCCATCATCAAGGTTAGCTTTAATCTTCTCTAAAATCTTGGTTTTGTCACCAAACGCCATACGCGATATTTCTTCAAGCACGCGATCAGCCGTTACCTTAAGCCTCATAGAACGCTTTGCGCTTTGTTCTTTGATGTATTGCTTTATCAGAGGATGCTTTAAAAGCTCAACAGCCTTTTGCCTTGCTGTCTTTTTTGAGTATCCCGCCGCTATTGCAGACTTTGAACCATTTTGACAAGCCAGCCACTCATCCGCAAAAAGCTTATGTTGTGGCCTTATGGTTTTGATTTTGGCTGGCTTGCGCGTCATTAGTGTTTTAAATCCTATTCAAACTCAACAGGAGCGCCGAGCAATGAGCTGTATTGTTGTTCGACTTTCTCATTGTATTGGTCAACAACCTCTTTGGCCAACTTATTGCCCTCAAGCGTTGTCGCTTGAATGTCTTTAATCAGTTTACCATATTCTTTCTTGACTTGATCATTCGGATTGATGCCATAAAAATCAATATTGTAAACTTGGCTTTCAACATCCTTAGCGATTGGAATGTCTTTGACTTGCGCCATGATCCGTTTATTAGGATCAAGAAAAATCGCTTGAACGTGACCCACGCCATCTAAGATTTTTCCCTCATCCGTTGTACGAATGTATTTTACTTTTGCGCCAAGCGCCGGATATTCTGCCGTGTTCATTTTCATATTCCTTTTGTTAATAATTGTAAATTAAATCGACAATCCCAAAATAACGCGCTTTCTCGCATTCGTCAAACATAATACTCCATTAAATTTTAATCAGCACGGCCGCACAGCCATCATTATGGCAACAAATAGTATAAATAGGGTTTATTTGGGTTTATTTCATAGTTTATTTTTCTAAAAACCGCGCTCACCGGAGTTTACGAGTTTTTTTAGTTTATTCATTATAAATATAAATATCTATACCTCCCTATATCCCTCACACGCGCACTATATATATAATAAATAAAATAAATAAATACTAAATAAACTCATAAACTCCACTCACCTTGACTTACAGTATTTTAAACCCACTAAATAAACCCCAAAAACATAAAAAAACCCCTCACCGAAGTGAGGGGATATAGTGCGTAGGGAAACTTTAGCTTAATCCAATATGATTAATTTTTAATTAACCATGTGGCGTTGGTGGACAAAGATCACGACCATAATGTTT
>Ga0307933_1000754_pt1 | contig 29248 bp, 22 predicted proteins | sample OrgLakmetageno88_FD_201811 | JGI IMG/M metagenome (GOLD analysis project Ga0307933, IMG submission 201811) | Saline water microbial communities from Organic Lake, Antarctica - #88 | ecosystem: Environmental > Aquatic > Non-marine Saline and Alkaline > Saline | place: Antarctica: Organic Lake... | reverse complement strand
TTTTTTTGCGGTGGATTATTTTTATTGTTCCTTGTGGAATAGAGTTCTGAGTCCCACCGCTAACGAATATTAGAGAAGCTTAAATCAGCTTGAAAGTCAAGAAAATAATTTAACAAAGTAGAATTAGAATAGGGTCTTTTCGAGGGGGGATAGTCATGGATTTGCTTTACGGGTGCTTTCTAGCTTTATGATTAAAGCCGCAGAGAGCTGTCCAATCCATGAGAAATTTTAGTTAATAGAGTTTCCCGCAATGTTATTATATCACGTTCAATCCAATTATCATTATGACTACAAAGATTCTAAATCCTATACCCACCATTGTTTTTTCAGCATTTGCCTTTGTGGCAGGCCTGCAGACTTCCCTGCACGCCGCTGTCCTTGAAGATCCGACGTTGTATACCACCATGGACCCTGCCGGTGCACGTGATATTACCTTATTTGACTCGTCGAATATGACCTCACAGGCCACCTTGGAGGCGCTGGATGGGTTTTCAGTAGTGCGAGACTATGCGACTGTGACTGGGGGCACAAACGTCTTATCATTCGCTGATAGTGCCACTCCGGATATTCAGATCTCATTTGGTGGAACGGGTAACAATGCTGCTTCGAGTGGCAGTAACCTGACAAACTCTGGATTTATTACATCAGCAGGGAGTGGTATACGAGTGGTTTCCTCCGGGGAGAACTCGGAAAATACTATCATTGGTACGATTGATTTTGGTGATTGGAACGGGAGTGCTTTTTCTTCGGGTGCTGCTTCCGTGTTTGCCGCTGGATTCACCCTCGCACAGCCGGGGCGGTGGGAGCGTATTGAATCGGTTCTGGTTACTTTTATGGGAGCCGATGATACAACGGTATTAAACACGCAAACCATTTCGGGCACTTTGATTACAGACAAAACCTCTAATCAAGGGCTCTATTTCGGCTATCAAGCAGGAAGCGGTGAGTCAATTGGTTCGGCCATCTTTACTGTGAATGTCAATGCCGCCGAGACAGCGGTGGATGATCCGCTTATGGGCCTCGACGATATTAGTTTCACTGCGATTCCTGAGCCTTCAACGACTGCTCTGCTGTTCAGTGGCATGAGTGTACTGATGGTGATGATGCGCCGCCGCAAATAACCACGGGAACTATTATTAGCGAGGCTTTGCCGTATCCTAGTTTCCTAGGTACGGATTTTTGCCTGTAGAAGCGACATTGTATTGGTGTGGCAGGGATATTATTATGTCTGAAAAAGAAGTAAAGATACTGGTCAGGTCGTCTTGGCAGTCGGTGAATATTGGAGATGTGGGGCATACGCCTGGGTTACTGCGCTTACTTGAGAGCGCACTGCCAAATGCGCAAATCACCCTGTGGGCCGGTAACTTAGACTACGGCGTCGATAAGATGCTTGCTCAGGATTTCCCGAAAGTCACTATTTGTGTTGAGCAAGGCGAGGTCGATGGTGTGCCTTCGACCTCTCGATTAGCGCGTGCATGGAAAGAGGCCGATTTTTATATCCATGGCTCTGGGCCGTATCTAGTGGCCGAGTATGCGACACGGGCTTGGGCGAAAACGGGGCGTCCTTATGGTGTCTACGGGGTTACCTTAGAGAACTTTGACGATGAGCTAGTCGCTTTGTTGAGTGGTGCTGATTTTGTTTTTTGTCGTGACACGGTCTCGCTCCAAATGGCGCGTGCAGCAAAGGTGAAAACCCGGTTTTTGGAGTTCGCTCCGGATGCGGCATTTGCTGCCGATGATCGTGATGATGTACTAGCAGACGCTTACTTGAGTTCTGTTGGTCTAGAGGCGAAAGAATTTATCTGTGTGATCTCGCGATTACGCTATACCCCGTATTTTAAAATTCAGAATCGGGAGCCGAGGTCGCTTGAGCTTGAGCGCCACCAGATAAGTGAATTACACCGAGAGGCCGACCATGAGCCGTTAAGGAAGTTGATCGTAGACTGGGTGCGTGAAACGGGGAAGAAGGTATTACTTTGCCCTGAGATGACTTATGAAGTGGAGTTGACGAAAGCAGAGCTTCTCGACCGTATGCCAGAAGACGTCCGGCCTAATGTGGTCTGGAAGGATACATATTGGCGACCGGATGAGGCGACTAGCGTGTATGCCAGAGCGATTGCTTTGGTGAGTATGGAAATGCACTCGCCGATACTCGCTTGCGCGGTCAATACGCCTGCATTTTATCTAAGAGTCCCGACGGATACCTGCAAGGGCCAGATGTGGCGCGATATTGGGCTGCCCGAATGGATTTTTGAAGTGGACGATTCGGATGGAACTGAGATGACGACTGCCCTACTACAGCTGGTCGGGGAGCCGCAACGGACGGAGGCAAAGTTGAAACATGCCCAAGAGCGCGTGAAATATCTGCAGCAGCACTCGATGGATATTGTAAGCGAGTGTGTAATGAATTCAGTAACAGAGGGAGTTTTGATTAAATAAGTATGGAAAAAGTGAATCAAATTTTGGTAACCGGCGTACCTAGTGTCAAACTCGACGCGGAGACTGCAAAAATGTTTCGTCGAGTGCAGCCGGGTGGGTACATTTTGTTTGCTCGGAACATTGAGTCGGCGCCACAGCTGAGAAAGCTGATTGATGATTTGCGCGATCTGAGTGAGGTCGAGCCAGTTATCATGGTAGATGAAGAAGGCGGGCGGGTTTCCCGACTTCGCAAGGTCGGTCACGAGCTTCCGAGTCCCCAACAGTATCGGGAGCGGGGTGATCGGGCGTTGATCAAACGTCATGGCGCTTTGACGGGGCAGCTTATGCGTTTGTTCGGAATGAATTTAAACTTATGCCCGGTTGTCGAAGTTTCTTTTGACGATGAGGCTGATAACTCGTTGCGAGGTCGTTGTTATGGCACGTCCCCTCAACAGGTGGTCGAGTTTGCTGGTGACTTTAATCAGGCCTTGCGCAGTGAGAGCATTCTCAGTTGCGGCAAGCATTTTCCCGGTTACGCAGGCGTTGTCGTGGATCCGCATCATGAACTGCCTGCGACGCATCGCACGCGGGCGCAGCTCGATGAGGCTGAATTGATTCCATATCTAAAAATGTCTACTGAATTGGACTCTGTTATGACCGGACACACTTGGTATTCCTGTTTCGACGAAAAGGAACTACCTGCCACGCTCTCACCCAATATTATACAGAAACTATTGCGGGAAGAAATTGGCTATCAGGGTTTGGTTATCAGTGATGACTTGGACATGGGTGCCTTACTCAAGCAATACACCCAGACTGAGAGTATCCGCTTGGCCGTTGAAGCGGGCAACGATCAGCTTCTAATTTGCCATCGCGTCGATTCGCTGGCGGATGCTGCGGAAGCTTTGAAAGCAGTCTCGACCAAGCAAATTGACCGAGCGCTTGAGCATATTCATGCCTCTAAGCAAAAACTAAGCGCGCCTCAGGATTTTAGTGAGGCGCGTTATGCCGAATTGAATGCAGCAGTTTGGAATCTACGCGTGGAAACACTTGGTGAGGAAGCCGCTAATATTCGTAATGTCTATAAGCATAAGATCTCACCCGTTGAGACTTACTAGTCTCGAATGTTTAGCGTATATGCATGCCACCGTTTATATCGATGGTGGCGCCTGTTACATACCTTCCTGATTCAGAGCAAAGATAACCCACTGCGGCACCGACGTCGTGCGGATTGCCTAAGCCCAGGGGGACGGATTCTTCGAGCTCTTTGATTTTCTCCGCAGAGTAAGTACGTTGCAGCAGGTCGGTAAGTATGACTCCCGGACAGACTGAATTTACCGTGATCTTGTGAGGGGCTGCTGTCCGAGCGAGTGTCTTTGAAAAACTTAACTGTGCGCCTTTACTCGCCGCATAATGGACATGCCCAAAGAGGGCTCCTTGATGAGCTGTGACAGAGCTAATCTGGATAATCCGGCCCCATTTACGGGCTTTCATACGTGTGAATGCGGCACGAGCACAGAGGAAATTGGCTGTGATGTTTACCTTTAACATTGCTTCCCATTCCGTGAGAGAAATTTCTTCAATCGTGTGGGGGTAACAGATTCCGGCATTATTGATCAGAATGTCAATAAGGCCGAAATTCGTCTCAATTTCCGAAAACATACTTTCGACTGAGGCCTCATTTGTTACGTCGGTCTGGTGATAAATGGCGTCACCGCCGATGCGGCGAATCTTGTTGAGTGAAGGCTCCGCATCTTCATTAGAAATGAGGTCATTTAGGATGATACGAGCACCCATTTGAGCGAGCACCTCTGCAATTCCTAAGCCAATACCTTGGCAGGATCCTGTAATCAATGCGGTTCGTCCCGATAAATCAAAAAGTGCTGTGCGTGCTGACATTTATTTTTTAAAACAGATCGAAAGCGATGTCGCAATCGAACCGTAACTTTAATACTAAAGCTGGTCGGGAGACTCTGCTGGCTTTACAATTAAAGGGGTGCGGGTTTTGCGGATTTCCGAGGAATCTGCTTCTGTTTTGGTTATCTTCATTTAGAAGTGCTTAAAGACTGCCAAATGTCATCAATTAATTTACCACTGTTGCCAAAGACTATGTTAATTCCCCGTGTTACTTTACTGGTTTTACCTTTATTTTCATTGATCGTCTCTGCTTATTCGAAGCAAGAGAGTCCCTCAGGAGAGGGTGCCTCGCTAGGGCGTGTTTCGGAGTATGTTGACTCGATAGCTACTTTTGAAGGTGAAAAATTGATGTCCACCGATGAGGCATTTGAGAAAGTTGTGGCGGATACAACTTTGGCGGATGCGCGTCAACGCCTCTTGGATCGAGCGAAGAAGGACGTGGCACGCGGTGTGATTCGGCGACCGAAAACGTTGGATGAAATGTATGCGTCACAGTTAGCCATTCGATATAAAGTGCAACCACCTCATCTCATTAAATTGAGTGAAGAGATGTGGGCCAGTTTTGCACTTTCACTGGGAGATGTGTTGGCGGGGAGTCGTTTGTCTATACGCTTGGCTCGGATGGCCGCGGCGGTTCGGATTGCGAATGACCCAGAGGTCAGTGAATATGTCATCGAACAATTAAAGGAACTTGCGACTTGGAGCCCTCTACAGCGTCCAGGCTGGTCGTTGAATAATTCTAAAACAACCTTACCTCCTGAGGGCGATGGTGCTTGGCTTGGAACAGGAACACTTGTTCGCACGATTACAGATTGCTTGGATATCTTGCCTGCAGAAGCACTACCAGAGGAGGTACGCACGGCGCTCCTGTATCGCCTGTCTGCTGAGCTGAAGTCTCTGAAGTATGATTTTGAGATGAAGCGGCCTTGGTATGCACGCGTGGAGGCAGTTCAAAGTAATCAATGGATTTTGCCGAGCGAAGCAATCGTGCGAGCGAGCATCACGCTCGGAGTGGATGCAAATCGCGAAGTCTATGAGTTGGGGGTTCATAATTTACTGCGTTCTTTGGATTACCAAGGAACCCATGGGGAGTTTGTTGAGGGACACTCCTATGCTCGTATGTCGTTAAGAGGTGTCCTTTCTGCTGCCCGCGCGATGGCTAAAGCGGGGGATCGTCGGTTGATCGATCATCCTTTTCTTGCGAATTTCCCGACATGGTTTGTGCATCATTTCCAGCCTGGTGGTTCGATGCTCAACAGTTTCGATTCGGGGCGCCATAAATCTACGAGTTGGGAATTTAAGGACTTATTGGCTGATTTGTATGCAGCGACTGCGAGTCCTGTGGCACTTTGGGCGATGGAAACACGGACCGGTTTTCCAGCAGATACCTTCTATGGTCTGGTAGCTCAAGCGGATGCAGTAAGTGCCAAGCAGTTTGAGATACCACCACTCTTTGCGAATTATAAATTGGCCACACATCTGAATTGGCGCAGTAGTTGGGATGATGCAACGGCGACTGGATTTTGGATGCGGGGTGGCAGTTCAAGAGATTTCCATGATCATATGGATCGTGGGCATGTGAACTTTATCATTGGTGATCGCGAGATATTGATCGAGGCGGGCACTTTTAATTATGGGGTGAAGGAATATCCGACACATTACAAAAGCGTGGCTGGACACAATGTGCTTCAAGTCGGGGATTACACCCCTGAACAACTCACAGCTGAAGTGCTGAAGCAGGGCGCTGGACAAATCTTGGATGCGGATCACCGAAATGCTCCGATTACAGTTGAGTGGATGAATACCAGCGGAGGCAGTGCGTCGGTTGATATGTCAGCATGTTATGCGTCGGTTAAACGTTGGGTTCGTCATGTAAGTTGGGATGCGAACCATCTAAATGTGAGAGACGAAGTTGAGTTGTATGCGGCTGACACGGTCTTATTCCGTTGGCACTTGGGACTGTCGGATGATGTACGTCGCGTTGCAGTGATCACTTCGCAAGATGAACCTCAGAGCTTGAACTTGCAGACCAATGGATTTTCGATTGAGGCCGATGCCGACTCTGCAATCACCGGGCAGATTGAAATTATGCCGGATGCGACTTTAGATAAGGACGCAGAGGGCCCCACGAATCATCAGTGCCTTGTAATCAAGTCCAATCGTCCAGTGACTACCTTCGAGTTAAACACAGTCATAAAAGTCGTAGACTGATACGCTCCCATTCAATCTTGTGCGTTGCTCACCGCCCACTGAGTTATTGCCGAGCCATAATATCTCAAATGTCTTTATTTTCGAATGGTTACCTAAAAGCTGTCGGACTTTTTCTTGTAGTCGGCATCGCTTTGATGCTTTGCACTTGGGGCGTTTCTGTTTGGATGCGTCCTACGATTGAAAGCACCCCAGTGGTCTACGACAAATCGGAGCTAGAAGCGATTCGCTTGGATCGATCGGAGCAGGTGGACGCATCAGACCCTCCGGTGGTACAGGTGGACGTGGATTATACCTTGGGGCAGTTGGCTGAATGGTATCCAAAGGGAGAGTCGCCGATTTTGACCGAGCTAGTGAAACAGGGGGCATTACCTGCTGTTGAAGAGAGAGTAGGAACTGAGCCAGTGGTTTTGCAAGGGACGGATGGTGTTGGGAACTACGGGGGCACCTTATTTCGTGTGGCGAGTTCTTCCAGTGATGTGGCGTTGATCGGCAATCGTTTGGCAGCGCCGACTCTGGTACGTTGGTCGCCGATGGGGTATCCACTTAGACCACACGTGGCTAAAAAATGGGAAAGTAGCGCGGACCGCCGGGAATGGACTTTTTATTTGCGTAAGGGTATGAAGTGGTCGGACGGCTCTCCGTTTACTGCCGACGATATTCTTTATTGGTGGGAAGAAGAACTCTATTTCAATACGATAACACCAGACTGGATGATGATTGGTGGCCAATCCGGTAATGTGGTGAAGGTAAATAATTATACAGTGAAATTCGTTTTCCCGAATCCTTATGGAAACTTTCCTGAGATGTTGGCGACTCCCGTGATGCCTTATTCGCCGAAACATTATTTAGAGCCATACCATCCTGAGCGGGGAGACCCTGCTCTGATTGCGGAGGCGATGGAAGCACGCGGGTTTTCTACCGCGCGGGCACTCTACTTTAAGCTGAAGAATTTTAGAAATCCAGAGCACCCGCAGATTTGGCCTTGGATTTACCGTACTTATCAAAACAATCCACCCGAGAGCTTTGTTCGAAATCCTTACTACTGGGCGGTGGACAAAGCGGGCAACCAATTACCCTATATTGACCGTGTGCTGTTTAATGTAAAAGCACCAAAATTAATCCCGGTAGCTGCGGCAGCTGGAGAGATGCATATGCAGGCACGTCATGTGCGCTTTTCCGATTACACCTTGTTGATGGAGAATCGTAAGCGCAATCACTTCCAAGTGTATCATTGGTTGTCAGCGGACCGCTCCGTTTGGGCCCTTTGGCCAAATCAAAATCGCTATGTGGACCCAGAGGATTCGACCACTGCGATGAAGGCCGAATTACTGCGGGACAAACGATTCCGCCAGGCATTGTCATTAGCCATCGACCGAGAGAAAATCATTTCTGCTGTCTACAGCGGATTCGGTGAGCCCGCTCAAATTGCGCCGGGAAAGGGCTCTCCCTATTATTCCGAGAAGTTGCTCCATAGTTTTACTGAATTCGATCCTGAGCGTGCCAATAAGTTGTTGGATACGCTGGGGCTGGCTCGCGATGAACTCTTGGGAACACGGACGTTCCCCGATGGCAGTCCCATGACTTGGTATATTGATTACACCGATTATACGGGCGAAGGGCCGGTTCAGTTCGTGATTAATAATTGGGCGGAAGTGGGAATTCGTGCTGTGCCACGAGAGCGGTCGCGTCCTTTGTTCTGGGCTGAAAAATCTAGCCTTCAGCATGACTTCACGGTGTGGAGCGGGATGAGTGAATATAACCCGACTGTCGGTTCCCGTAGTTTTGTCGCGGATAATGCGCAGTCGCACTTTGCAATGGCCAACGCTGCTTGGTTCCTACGAGGCGGGTTGTACGGCGACCCGAGAGCGCAAGGCGGGGAGATGGTGGAGCCGGATGTCGGTAGTCCAATTCGTCGTGCTATGGAGCTTCGCGAAGCAGCCATGCAGGCGATCTCCGAGGAAGAACAGATTCGCATCTTTAACGAAATCCTTGAAATTGCGGCAGAGAATCTGTGGTCGATCAGCATCGCGACACCGCCACCGCAACCAGTTTTGGTGAAAGATGGTCTGCGCAATGTTCCCCGCAAGGCATTGGTTGGCTATACCTATCTGACTCCGGGAAATACTGGTGTGGAAACCTATTACTTCGACGCTCCAACTGAGTCGCCGGGAGCACTTGCCGAGATTAAATATCAAATGACGCACATTACCCCCGAGCCTCAGAGCGTATCAGGACAGGCGGCTGCTGCGGCACAAGGCGTAGGTTTTTGGAGTTGGTTGAGCCGGGGTCTGACGTTTACTTTGATCGGAGTCTTTACTTTTGCAGCAGTCAAATTTCCCTATATCGGCAAGCGCATCCTTATTCTGATTCCGACACTTGGGGTCGTTTCTTTGGTCATCTTTTATATTATTCAACTACCACCAGGTGATTATGTGGAAACACGTATATTACAGCTTCGCCTGACTGGAGATGATGCGGCCATCGAACAAGTCGAGGAGTTGAGGCAGAGCTTCCATTTGGACGAACCCTTTATTCAGCAGTATAGCCGTTGGATAGGTTTGATCTGGTTTACCAGCTTTAACGAAGGGGATAAAGGTCTGTTACAGGGCTATATGGGCCGTTCGATGGAGACCGAGACGACAGTCAACTCCTTGGTGGGTGATCGATTGATTCTCACTCTGCTGGTATCCTTTTCAACCGTTCTGTTTACTTGGGTGATCGCCATTCCAATTGGGATTTATTCAGCGGTTCGTCAGTATTCGATCGCGGATTACATTTTTACCACAATTGGCTTTATTGGAATGTGCGTGCCTAACTTTCTTCTGGCGATTGTGTTGATGTATTGGAGTACCAAATACCTCGGGGTCAATGTTACTGGGCTCTTTTCGCCGGAGTATGCGGCGATGCCCGGTTGGTCCTGGGGAAAGGCAGTCGACCTGATGAAGCATATATGGGTGCCAGTTATCGTCATCGGCACTGCGGGCACAGCGGGCATGATCCGTATCATGCGCGGCAACTTGTTGGATGAGTTGCGCAAACCTTACGTGACGACCGCAATGGCTAAGGGGGTTCGACCTTTCCGTCTCCTGATGAAGTATCCTGTGCGCTTGGCGCTGAATCCTTTCGTTTCGGGCATTGGTAGTATTTTTCCGCAACTTATTTCGGGCGGCGCCATTATCGCGATTGTTTTGAGTTTGCCCATGCTTGGGCCACTGCTGTTACAGGGTTTGATGACTCAAGATGTGTATCTCGCAGGTTCGATGTTGATGGTGCTGAGCCTCCTCGGAGTTGTTGGAACCTTGGTGAGTGACCTCTTGCTGCTCTGGTTGGACCCACGAATCCGTATGGAAGGAGGTTCAAAGTGAAGAGGCCGACCAATGATTCTGAATCGCAAATGAACGCCGATTTGACTGAACCGCTTGATCCGACACAGGATGAAGATCTAGAAATAGGGGATCTAGATTGGAGCAGTGAGCCGTCCATGGCGACCTTTTCTCAGTGGCAATTAATCCGGCGTAACTTTGTCTGTCATCGCCTAGCTCTGATTTCACTATTCCTGTTGGTTATTCTTTACAGCATTGCAGCGGTGGCTGAATTCGTCGCTACGGGCGATCCTGGGGCGATTAAAGTTGATTACATCTATTGCCCTCCACAGCCACCTCAATGGAGCCCCGCCGAAGGTCTGCACTTTGAGGCGTTGAAGCGGCAAACAGACCCGATTTCGCTGAAGCAATACTATACGAAAACTGGCACGACAGTACCTTTGGGCTTCTTTGTCAAAGGCGACGCCTATAAGCTCTTTGGCTTGATTCCATGGGATCGTCATTTAATCGGGGCCTCAGATGGTGTGTCCACTCCCTATTATTTTTTAGGAGGTGATGAGTTTGGGCGCGATATTTTTAGCCGTTTGATTTACGGTTCACGCATTAGTCTTTCAATTGGTTTGTTCTCGGTCGTGGTGACTTTTTTGCTAGGCACAGTGATTGGCGGTATTTCGGGATATGTCGGCGGGCGCGTGGATAATTTCATACAACGCATAATCGAGGTAATTAACTCATTTCCACACCTGCCGCTCTGGTTGGCTTTTGCTGCGGTTGTGCCAGGGGAGTGGTCGCCACTAAAGACGTATTTTGCGATTACGATTCTTCTCAGTTTATTAGCTTGGACCGGTTTAGCACGCGTGGTGCGAGGGAAAATACTTTCGTTGCGCGAAGAAGACTACGCGGTGGCTGCGCGGCTTCTGGGAGCTGGGAATGGGCGTGTCTTATTCCGCCATCTATTGCCTGGATTTACCAGCCACATTATTGTCAGTCTGTCGCTCAGTGTGCCAGCGATGATCTTGGCAGAAACGACGTTAAGTTTCCTGGGGCTCGGTCTGCGCCCACCCGTCGTCTCTTGGGGAGTGATGCTGCAAGAAGCGATGAATATCGATGTCGTTGCGAATTATCCATGGTTACTCCTGCCCGTTTTCATGATCATCATCACGGTGATGAGTTTTAATTTCGTTGGCGATGGCATGCGTGATGCCGCAGACCCTTATACCTCCCGTTAATCCCCCATGTTGTTCTAATGTCAGTGAACCTTCCAGAAACGCCTCTTTCGAAACGAGATACGGTTTTACGCATTCGTAATCTACGAACTTGTTTCCCTAGTGAAGAAGGCGAGGTCGCTGCGGTGAACGATGTCAGCTTGACGCTGAAACGAGGGCAAGTGCTAGCGGTTGTTGGCGAATCCGGTTGCGGCAAGAGTGTGACTTCAAATTCGATCCTCCGCTTGATACGACCTCCCGGCCGTATTGCCGGTGGAGAGATTATGTATTATCCGAGTGAGGGCGCGCCGTATGATGTCTTGAAGTTACCGGATAAGTCGGACAAGCTCTATGACCTTCGTGGTGGAGCCATCAGTATGATTTTTCAAGAGCCGATGACAGCTCTCAGTCCGGTTCACACCGTCGGCAATCAAATTATCGAGGCGATCCGACTACACCAAAAAGTTTCAAAAAAGGAAGCGCGTGAGATGACGCTGAAGATGCTTCGCGAAGTAGGCATCCCTGGCGCCGAGCGACGCATTGACCAGTTCCCGCATGAGCTAAGTGGGGGCATGCGACAACGAGTGGTGATCGCTATGGCTTTGGTCTGTAACCCTGAAGTTTTGATTGCTGATGAACCGACCACTGCGCTCGATGTATCGATTCAGGCACAAATACTGAAATTGATCAAAGCGCTGCAGCGGGCAAGAAATGCTTCGGTGCTATTTATTACGCATGATCTCGGAGTCGTGGCTCAAGTAGCGGATGAAGTTGCTGTGATGTATATGGGGCGAGTCATTGAGACTGGCTCCGTTCGTGAAGTGTTGAAACAGCCAAAGCATCCCTACACGCGAGGTCTTTTAAATTCACTACCGGGCATGGATAAGGTGCGGGGCGTGCGTTTATCTGTGATTCGTGGTAGCGTGCCTGCCTTAACCTCGATTCCGCCCGGCTGTCCGTTTCATCCACGTTGCGACTATGCAGTCCGAGGGATTTGTAATGTCGGCGTAGCGCCAGAAATGGTGTATTCAGCAGGAGCCGGTGCGGCTGCCTGCCTGCGATTAGATAGTATTCCCACTTATGGGGCTAAGGTGAAGGAGGTGACACCATGAGCACGCTTTCAAATCAAAACGATCAAGTGTCTTCGACACCGGTGCTTCCATTATTGGAAGTGCGTAATCTGTGTAAATATTTCCCTGTTTATAGCCAGGGGTTTATGCGCAAGGAAGTCTCAAAAATAAAGGCAGTCGATCAGGTTAGTTTTGATCTAATGGCTGGCGAGACGCTTGGTCTTGTTGGAGAAAGTGGCTCAGGTAAGACGACTTGCGCGCGCACGATCTTACGTGCCCTACAGCCGACCTCTGGCGAAGTGATTTTGAATCTACCAGAGGGCAGACGCTATGATCTATCGCAGATGTCGAATAAATTGCTGAAGCCCTTGCGGCAGGAAATGCAGATGATTTTTCAGGATCCCTATGCCTCGCTCAATCCTCGTATGACGGTGGGCGATATTGTGGCCGAGCCAATGAAAATTCACGGACTGGCTTCCGGGAGTGACCTAGATGGTCGGGTGGAGCGTATCTTACTCAAAGTGGGGCTGAAGTCTGAGCATCGTCATCGCTATCCTCATGCCTTTAGCGGCGGGCAACGTCAGCGAATCGGCATTGCGCGTGCACTCATCATGAATCCTGCATTGGTCGTTGCTGATGAAGCCGTTTCCGCTCTCGATGTTTCAGTACAGGCGCAGGTGATCAATTTACTGGGAGATCTTCAGGAAGAGTTAGGGCTGACGTATATTTTTGTCGCTCACGATTTAAGTGTGGTCAGGCACCTTTGTGATAAAGTAGCAGTGATGTATGCGGGACGGATCGTGGAAATAGCCTCCACGGAAGCGCTGTTTGAAGATCCTAAGCATCCATATACACGAGCGCTACTCAATGCCGTACCCCATCCTGATCCGGATGTCCCCATGGAGTTCGAACTCGGCGGTGAAGTAGCTGATGCCGGTAACTTGCCTTCCGGTTGTAGCTTTCATCCGCGCTGTAAGGAATGTTTTCAGCCATGTGACCAGCGCACTCCCGAACTTCAGACAATGCCAGATGGTTCTGGTGTCGCTTGCTACTTACATGGTGAAAGCGATGAAAAACAATAATATTATCGAGTCCGCATTAATGGAATTTTTTGCGGAATTTACCGAAGCTTCAATTGAAGCAGCTCGGGTTCAGTCGGGAGAGCGCATAAACCCGGATCTACCTGGAAACATTTCGGGCTACACGCTGATCCGTCCTGGCGGCCGCGCCTGTTATCCTGCGGTCTGGACTCAAGATTTTGCCATCACGCTGGCGACCGGTTTCGTCACCGCCGAGGAAATTAAAAACCATTTGCGCCTCATTGCAAAGGCACAGAATGGAGAAAAGGAACGACGTCTGAAGAGTGGGGCGATCATTCCCCCATTCGCCATTCCAGATCATGTTTTGTTCGATGGGCAAGCCGTTTTTTACCCTGGAACGTATTCCAGCGGAGAAGATCAAGGTGGAGAACCCTGGGGAATTGTCCCTCCGACAAACAATCATTATGACTTCATTCTCATTGCGTGGCATCTCTGGCAAGCAACGGGAAAAGTCGATTTCCTCAAGGAGGAGTTGGATGCTATTTCGATGATTGAGCGCCTGCGACTTGCGTTTCAGGTGCCTCGAATCGATTCGGCCAACGGCTTAGTCTATACCGAGGCCGAAAACCGGGCTGTTGGATTTATCTTCTGTGACTCGATTTACATGACGGGGCATCTTCTCTTTGCTTCACTTCTTCGCTGGAGAGCGGCGCAGCATCTGGCCGAACTAGAAGTTGCTCTGGGTAATAAGCGTAAGGCCGAGCATTGCCGTGCAGCGGTTGCGGATATTCCAGAGAGCATCAGTTCCGTTTTTGATCAATCGTTCCGGTTTGGTGGCTGGTTAATTGCAGCGACCGAAGTGGGGCGGCAACCGGATGTTTGGGGCACTATTTACGCGCTTCATCTCGGCCTCCTAGCAGGGACGCGGGCGGATTGTGCTCGTGCCGAAATTGTAAAAGCTCTGGAGGAAGATACCATTTGCTACCAAGGCGCGGTCCGGCACGTGCCAACCAACCATGATGCTTCCGAAGACTCTGCTTGGGAGCGCACACCCATAGCGCACAACTATTATCAAAACGGGGCTTATTGGCATACGCCCACCGGATGGTTGATAGACGTGCTTGCGGATTATTCACCGGGCTGGGCTCGTCGTATTTTTGAAGCAATGGTAGTCCACTTCCAGAAAGAGGATTTTCGACAGGGAGATGGTTTTCATGCGCCCTGGGAATGTTTCGGAAAAAACGAAAAGTCTCGGGATAATCCATTATTCATTGGATCTGTTGCGGTACCCTATGGAGTGCTGAAAAACTATAAATAATTGTGATAAAATCAAATTCCCTACAAAAGTTACCCACTGGTGCATTGAGACTTTCTGGCTGGATTGGCGAACGGCATAAACTCACTTGGCAGGGCAATCTGCTCGCTCTGGATTGGGACAAGGATTTCTTGTCGCCATTCGAAGCGAAAGATCGTGTTGCGGGCCTTTATGTTGGTCTGGGGAAGACGATTGAGGCACTCTCTCGCTTTGCTGCTCAGACCCGTGACCCCAGTTTGCTGGCGCTTCGTGAGCGTGTCCTCCTTCGTGTGATTTCGGCACAGGATGCTGACGGTTATTTGGGAATCTATCAGAAGGAGTTTCGAACGAGTAGGCTTTGGGATGTGCATGAGCTAGCCTATTTGATCCAAGGATTAGTTACAGATAGTGAACTCTTTGATGCGCCGGATTGTTTGGCAGCAGCGATTCGGCTGGGCGATTATTTATTAGTTCAACTGGCGGGTGATGCATTGCCCACCGAATTTAACAAGCCAACGGAGGAAGATGTTTGCCTGGAGTTAAGTTTACTTGGGCTGGATCGTGCTTTGCTAGCGCTTTCTCGTCGGACTGGCGATGCGCGTTATCATCAGTTTTGTTTGGATCGATTACACCTCTATGAATGGAACCTCCTGATCGTGGAAGGGCGCCATACCGATTTGGAAGGGCATGCCTACGCTTATATGTCCCGCTGTCTCGCACAGTTGGATCTTTACTCTGAGAATACGGATGAGTCTTTACTGGTACAGTCGCGACGCGTCGTTGATTTTCTCACGCTAGGGCAAGGGCTTGTTGTCAGTGGCACAGCGTCGCGCTCAGAGTGTTGGCATTCGAACCAAGATGTGAGTGGCGAGATAGGAGAAACCTGTGCCACAGCCTACTGGATCCGACTCTGTGGACGACTTTTGCAAATCGAGCAGGACGGGCTCTACGGAGATCTGATTGAGCGTGCAATCTACAATGCACTCTTTGCGGCTCAATCTCCGGATGGTCGACAGATACGATACTACACGCCGTTGGAGGGCCCACGCTCATACTGGGCTGGTGATACATATTGTTGCCCTGGTAACTACCGTCGGATCATTGCAGAGTTGCCGGAAATGGTAGCATTTCGTTCTGTCGATGGCTTGGTAGTTAATTTATATGCACCGGCGGTGATCGATCTATCGGATCGGAATCGCATCATCATAGAGACCGACTATCCAGCGAGTGGCGACGTGCACATCACCTTTGAGGCGGCGATTGATTTTAAGTTAAGTCTGCGCGTGCCGTCGTGGTGTCATGACTACACTTTGGTGGTCAACGGAGAAATAGTTAAGGATCAAGTTAAGGCTGGGTTTGTTGGGATCCGTCGAGCTTGGAAAGTTGGTGATCGGGTAGACCTGAAAATGGAAATGCCATGGCGTATCGTACGTGGGCGGTCGATGCAGGAGGGGCGAGGGGCGTTGTTGCGTGGGCCAGTCCTGTATTGCCATAATCCTAGTCGTAATGACGGAACAGGGGGGGTACGGCTCGGACTACCAGCGACGGTTTTTGCTGATGATTCAGTGAGGTATGGGGGGTCGGCTTGCCACTGTGGATCTTGCGACGGGCAAGGAGATTCGCCCCTGTGGAGTGAGTTTGCTGATCCTGGAGGGACCGCAGTTTTCTTCCCATTTGCTACAGAAGCTGTAGACGATGATCTTTAAGCTTCATCTTCTTTTTGCTTTCGTCACGAATAATCTCCGTAGTATCAGCTTCGCGACCCTTTGCGTTCTTCGTACTTAAAGTAGCAGCACCCAAGTCCAGTGGCGTAAGCGTCCCATGGCTTAACCAGCTTCGTTTGAAGCTAGTAAAAACGCCGTTGCTAAATTTACCATATCCTGATCGCCTAGTTCTGATGGAAGGGGTTTCATACTGTGCTGCTGACAGCTCCTAAGCGAAGCGATGGGGCTACTGATCAAGTTACGCGTATGTTGCGTGGCGACTGCCCGAACCGTTGCCGCATCACCTTATTGAAATGCTGTAAGTCCGGATAGCCGACTTCACCGGCGATGACTTTTATCGGTAGGTCGGAGTAGGTGAGGAGTTCTTTCGCGCGGTCGGTGCGGAGGTGGCGTAGCCAAATGGCAGGTGTCGCGCCGGTTTGGTCTTTGATGATTCGTGTCAGTTGGTTGTGGGAAATCTGACAGCGTTGGGCCAGTTCTTGGATACTGAGGTTGCGCGCCATTTCTTGGCTGACAATCTCCGACGCCGTTTCGAGGATGTGAGTGTGTCTTGGATGGCTATCCGCATTGCTTGCGATAGCCTGCAACCCGAGCAAGACGTCCCAGAGGCGGATGTTCGCGCGCATGGGTGTTTGTCGCTTTAGTTTGATCGCGCCGATCAGTAGGTTTTTTAACTGAGGCAGTCTTGGGTCGAGATTGAAAAATTGGGGCTTAAAGTCCGAGCCCCTTAAATCATTCGGGAGTGAAAAATGACAATAGAAATGTTCTGAGGGGCCTTGGTAGTGGAAGGTGATTGGTATGCCAGGGGGAACGATCGAGCAAGTGCCGGGTTGTAGCGCGAAGCCGTGCTCCGCGCATTCGATCATCCCCCTGTATTCATAGAAATGGAGCGACCAATGGTTGGGCAGCAGATAAGTCTCTTGTTCAACCTTTTGACCGTGCATTCCACGGGTTAATCGCTTGATTACTGGGGGGGATTTTAACTTTTTAGGCCATTTTATCACGGTGAATATATACCACTATAATTATGGAATGCACAACCTTTTTTCCTTTTGAAAATCATGAGTTATTGCAGACTATAGGTATGTTATCACCCCTACGTTTTCGTCAGATCCATCTCGATTTTCATACCTCCGGCGCCATTGACGGCATTGGTTCTCATTTTGATAAGGCAGCTTATCAAGCCACACTGAAGCGAGCAGCGGTGAATAGTGTCACAACTTTCGCGACCTGTCACCATGGCTGGAGTTATTATGATACACAAGTTGGCAAGCGTCACCCGGGGCTGTCGTTTGATTTGCTGCGGGCGCAGTTTGATGCTTGTAAGGAGATTGGCATCAATGTGCCGATCTATTTGACTGCCGGAGTGCATAATATGGCTGCAGATGAACATCCGGAATGGCGCGAGATTAGCCCAGAAGGTAGGTATTCCGGATGGACTGATTCCAATTTGAAGGCTGGCTTCAAGATGTTGAGTTTTCACTCCCCGTATCTGGATTATCTCTGTGAGCAAGTGAAAGAGGTGATGCAGCTTTTTCCGGAGGCGAATGGGATCTTTTTGGATATCATCAGTCAGAATGAAGATTGTTCAGTTTGGGGCTTGCAGCACATGAAAGCGAACGGCCTAGATCCATTGAAGTCGGAGGACCGGCGGCAGAGTCGGCTCGATGGATTGATGAAGTATTACCAGCGCGTGACGGATACGGTGCGTTCCATCGATCCGGATATGCCGATCTTCCATAACAGTGGACATGTGACGCCGGGCTATCGCGACATCTTGAAGTTTTTCAGTCACTTGGAGTTGGAGAGTTTGCCAACCGGTGGTTGGGGCTACGATCACTTCCCCATGTCCTCGAAGTATGCGCACAAGCTGAATCTGGATTACCTTGGGATGACGGGAAAGTTTCACTCGACCTGGGGCGAATTCGGTGGCTACAAACACCCGAATGCCTTGCGCTATGAGTGCTGTGCAATGTTGGCTTTTGGAGCGAAATGCAGTGTGGGTGATCAACTACATCCAATCGGCACTTTGGATGAGAGTACTTACGATATTATTGGAGAAGCTTATCGTGACGTTGAGCAAAAAGAGGCCTTTGTGCAGGCGGCTGAAAGCGTAGCGGATGTCGGCTTGATTTGTAGTGGTTCGGTTCATGGCGCAGACAGCTTTTTGACCAATAGTCGAGAACGCCCCTCCGATACTGGTGCCGGACGCATGCTGCTCGAAGCGCACGTACTGTTTGATGTACTGGATACAGAGATGGATTTTGCGCCGTATAAATTACTGATCTTGCCGGACGATGTCGACGTCGTCCCTGAACTGGAGACGAAATTGAATACGTTCCTCAAGCAAGGCGGGAAGCTCTTACTGACCGGAGAGAGTGGGATCGACCCCGAGCGTGGTATGGTGTTTGATGTCGGTGCTGAAGTAGGGGAGGTTTCCCATTTCTTGCCCGACTATGTGCTGCCAAAAGAAGGGCTGCGAGCGAGTTTTGTAAATCGTCCGATGGTGATGTACGGCAAGAGCCGTCGAGTAACAATCACTGATGGGGAATCGTTGGGTGAGGTATATGATCCGTATTTTAATCGTCAATGGGATCATTTCTGCAGTCACCAACATACACCGAATCGGCCAGAGGCTTCCGGTTTCAGCTGTGGTGTGCGCAAGGGGAATGTGGCTTATCTCGCGCATTCGATCTTCACTATTTATCGCAGCTATGGTCAGGTGGCTCTACGTCAATATTTTGAAAAAGCACTGGCATCCTTATTGGCTGAGGGGCGTTCGATCTCAGTTACAGGTCTACCTTCGACAGGACGTGTGTCGCTGATGCATCAAACTGAGGAGCACCGCTACGTCCTGCACCTACTTTACGCCAATACCATCAATCGCGGCGGTGCGGTCGAATTGCATGGCGGCAATGCCTCCGGTTCGCAGAAGTCTTATGAGGTTATTGAGGATTTGTTACCGCTGTATGATTTGTGTGTCGAACTGAAGCTCGATCAACGGGTGAAGTCTGTCCGTCTTGAGCCTACTGGGGAGGCGATTATATTTCAGCAAACGAATGAGGTGCTCAAGCTGAAGGTCCCTAAATTGCTTTGCCATCAGATGCTCAGTTTTAATTATTAGCCTGTCTGGGAATTTTCCCGATGATGTAACTTATCTTTTTATGAATTCAACAAAAGCGATTTTTCTAGCGAACCCCGTGTCTTTCATTGAAGGCGATAGCATTGATTATGTTTATGGTAATGCGCGTGTGCAGCGTATCGCCGAGATGATCGACTTACATCCTGTGCATTTAACTGAGTCATTATTTCGTGAGAGGCTAGCAGAGTTTCGCGAAGTGGAGGTGATTTTCAGTTGCTGGGGCATGCCGGTCCTGAGCGATGCCGACCTTGATTCATTGCCAAATTTGAAAGCGGTGTTTTACGCGAGTGGCTCTGTGCAGCATTTCGCCGAGCCATTACTACGCCGAGGGATCATTGTTTGTAATGCGGTGGCTGCGAATGCAGTTCCGGTTGCTGAGTTTTGCTTGGGGCAAATTTTGCTCTCGTGTAAGGGCATGTTTCGTAACCAGAGCGCTTGTCGTCAAGGGCCATGGAGCAATGCTGAGTTGTCTGTAGGGCGTGGAGTCTATGGAGAATCTGCGGCGTTACTTGGGGTCGGGGAGATCAGCCGTTGTTTACTAGACCTTTTGCAGCCGTTTAATCTACGTGTGCTCGCGGTAAGTGGCTATCTGTCTCGGTATCCTGAACAAGCTCAGTCGATGGGGATCGACGAAATTGTTACTGTTGAACACGCATTCTCTGAGGCACTTGTCGTTAGTAATCATTTGCCGAATCGCCCAGGAACCGAAGGAATGCTCAAAGAAGAGCACTTCCTATCGATGCGTCAGGGCGCGACTTTTATCAATACTGGGCGTGGTGCCCAAGTGGATGAAGCAGGGCTGATTCGAGCTCTGAAGCAGCGGCCTGATCTGACTGCATTACTAGATGTGCAATATCCAGAGCCACCGGAAGCGAGTAGCGAGCTCTACAGACTGCCGAATGTCCATATGACGAGCCATATCGCAGGGAGTATGAATGATGAGGTGGGTCGTATGGCTGACTACATAATTGCAGATTTCGAGCGTTGGCAAAAAGGAGAGCCGCTGCAGTATCAAGTGGAGCCGGAGTCAATATTAACTCGTGCTTAAGATTTATGGTTATTCCAGATATTTGCTCGCTAACGTTACCTGATCATACGGCAGGGTCGGGCGTCGAAGAAACAGTTGCCGCCGTGCTCGATGCCATTGAATGTTCGGTGCAGGCGCAGGTGCTGGGGCCCTAGGGCAGCTTTCGATTACCCCTGAATTTCATGGAGGCACCTTGACGCGTTCAAATGAAGGAGTTCAATTATTTGCGAAATGTTTACCGTATTCCAATATTTTTCACGTGGCAGCCATCCAACGTGCAGAGTTTCGATTATCATATGCAAAGACTTGAGGGAAAGCTACCTAGCAAAAGCTACCAGCAGTGGCCGTTCTCATTTCGCCTTGTTGGAATTTGTGAGTAGTAATACATTGCAATTCATACACTTGGATGCTGCGGTGCTAAAGGAATTGTGCGTAGGGTAACTACCTTTTTTTATGACATCTTATCTCCTCAACCGACTACAAATTGATCGCGTCACTGCAAAAAATGGTAAAACTGAATTACGAATTTGCCCTCATGATTTGGCGGGCAGTCGGGTCGAGCCGCGTGCTGCCGTTACTGGTCGACCTGAGTGCAAAGCAATCAAACCGATGGTATCGGTGCCGGATAGCATGGTTCAGCTAAAACTAGAGGACGACTTTAGCCAAGGAGGTTTCAGCGTCGGAACGACGATGCAAGATAGTATCAGCGTAGATAACCTATCACGTTCCGAGGAGTGCTTAGCAGACGATTCAAGAGTTGTTACGATATTTGAAGATGCGCGGCACCAGCTACGAATTGAGCAACACCTCGAAGCCACTGCGGTCGAAGGCACACTGCGTTCATGGACGACTATTACAAACAACGGAGATCAGCGAGTCAGCCTAGAATACCTGACTAGCTTCGTGCTTTCGGGGATCACTCCCTTCGCCGACGATGATGCGCCGGGGCGTTTGCGCGTGCACCGTTTTCGATCATGGTGGAGCAACGAAGGCCGCAACAGTAATGAGTCGCTTGAGTCGATGCACCTAGAGCGCAGCTGGGTCGGGTTTAATCTAGTCACCGAGCGGTTCGGCCAAGTCGGCACTATGCCAGTGCGTAAATTCTTTCCATTCGTGGCAGTCGAAGACACTGAGACTGGCGTCATTTGGGGCGCGCAACTCGAATGGGCCGGATCTTGGCAAATGGAAGTCACACGTCGGGGCGACAATGTCTCGATCTCTGGCGGCCTCGCCGATTACGAGTTTGGCCATTGGAAGAAGAGCCTCAAACCTGGCCAGACATTCTCGACGCCGGTCGCTCTACTCGCCTGTGTGCAGGGGGAACTTAGCGACCTCACTGGCAAGCTCGTGCGTCTACAAGAAACCCAGCTGCCGGCTCCGGTTGCAGACGAGTGTTCATTGCCAGTCATGTTCAACGAGTGGTGCACGAACTGGGGCTCGCCGAGTCATGAAAAAACGATCGCTCTGGCCAAACGGCTACTCGGCACTGGTATTCGCTATATCGTAATCGACGATGGATGGGCAGCCCGTCCACCAGAGGCCACCATGCAGTCGAACGGCGATTGGATCGTCGATACCGATAAATTCCCCAACGGAATCGGCGCAGTTTGTAAAGAGCTTCGTGAAATGGGCTACACGCCAGGTATTTGGTTCGAATTCGAAGTCTGTAATCCGGGCTCAAAGGCATTTGAACAATCTGAGCACCATCTACAGCGTAACGGCAAGCCGCTCCAAGTCGGCAGTCGACGCTTCTGGGACCTGAATGATCCTTGGGTTCAAGATTATCTCAGCGAAAAGCTGATTAGCTTCCTCAATGACAATCATCTGGGCTACCTGAAAGTCGACTACAACGACACCATCGGCATCGGCTGCGATCATGTAGATGGTCTGGGCGAAGGTCTACGTCGACATGTCGATGGCATTCATTCGACCTTTAAACGGATCCAGGAATCAGTCGACGATCTAGTCATCGAAAATTGTAGTTCTGGCGGTCATCGTTTGGAGCCATCAATGATGCGACTCACATCGATGAGTTCATTTTCAGACGCACACGAATCATGGAATATACCTATCGTCGCGCGTCAGTTGCATTACTTGATGCCTCCGCGGCAATCACAAATATGGGCCGTCCTCTATCCTCAAGACGATAATGAGCGGTTCTATTACTCTCTAACAGCCACACTCTACGGTCGTATGTGCCTATCCGGTCCAGTCCATGATCTGAATGATCAACAAATGGACATTCTCAAGGATGCCGTGTCGTTCTATGAGCAAGCAAGTTCCATCATTAAGAGCGGGCACAGTCGCTTTCTCGGCGAGACTCCGCCCAATTGGTATCATCCCACTGGATGGCAAGGTCTATGGCGTGAGAATGATGGAGGCGATCAAGCCCTGCTCATCGTTCATGCATTCACCGGACAAACCGACAGAGCACTCATAATTGAACTTCCAGACAGCCAATGCCGAGAGCTGGTCAGAGTTCTCGCAAATGACGGCAGCAAAGTATTACTGGTGGATGGCAATACTGTCACCTTCCCAAAAGGGGCTGACTTGCGCGGCTTCGCGATACTACTAGGGAAAGCGACTTAAGCTATTCCTTGATGGCCAGTGCTTCGAGCTTTCGCGTCAAAACATGTAATGCCTTGGTATGCTTGATGACGGTCAGGGTGGCCAAAGTGAGGGAAATGAGCCCCATCAGGCTGCCTGTAATTTGGGTGAGTGGGGTGTTGGCTGTAACTGAAAAGACGGAAATGACGATGCCGATGGCAAAGAGTGGCAGACTGTTAGTGCGGCGCTTTTCCTTTGTCTCCTTGATTTCGATTGTGAGGTAATCGATCTCAGAAAGCTCCACGCCACGATCATTTTGGATAGATCCGAGCAGCCGCTCTTTCGCACTGATCAAGTGATCCTGCTTACTCAAATCGCGATCAATCATAAGAAAAATAGGATGCGGCTAGAACCCTAGCTCACGTAACCAACGCTCTGCGAGTGGACGCCACTGCTCCGCGGAACCTTGACGCCTGTCGCCGATACTGACGAGTCCTAGACCATGGTTGCCCTTTGGAAAGACGTGGAGCTCATGTGCTATATTCGCTTTTTGTAAGGCGATGGCCATTAGGTAACTATTTTCGACGGGCACACAGCTATCTTCCGCGGTATGCCAGAGGAAGGTGGGCGGTGCTTGCGGGTGGACGTTATCTTCCCAACATACGGTTTCTGGGATGTCTGAATCTACTTGTTGGCCGAACAGGTTTTCGATGCTGCCACGGTGCATGTGAAGTGAACAGGAACTCAACACTGCGTAGGAAAGGATCGATGCATCCGGACGGGCTGAAACGCCTTCGAGGGATGCATCGGGATCAAGCAACCACTCGTTGCGATCAAATCCATGGGAAACACAGGCGGCGAGGTGGCCACCAGCCGAGAAGCCAATTACGCCGATTTCATTCGGGTTGATGTTAAGCTCGGCAGCATTGGCGCGCAGCCAGCGTATGGCATAGAGTGCTTGTTGTTGCGGGGTTGGGTAAGTGCCCGGACCTTCATTGGAACTGACGGAGTATTCCAGTACCGCAGCGGAAATCCCTATGGAGTTGAGCCAGCCGGCCACAGGTGGGCCTTCTTGGTGGCTTACATGTTGATAGCCACCACCGGGCAGCACCAGCATGCAGGCAAAGTCCTCACCGTCCTCCAGCAGGGAACGGTAGATGCGTGCTTTGGAGAGCACCGGATCGGTCGGGTGGAGAGGGTGTGAAGGTTCCTTAAACATAGTGAGCTTTAAGTGCTATTAGAGATGAATGGTTGTCAATTTCAGTATGAGGTATTCGGTGTGCAAAGTCTTAAAGTCACAATAACTGAGGCCAAATATCCTGCTGTAGCCTTGGTTGTCATTCATCTATCGCACGTCATTGTAGTGACCATTCGCTGTTGGGTAATGAGGGGCCCAGTACAACTAGTACATTGTTAGTTCCATCGGGTAATACGACTTCTGCTACAGGTTCTTTCTTCATCTCACTTTCTATTCCAGATAGTCGGCTTGGAAATTTTCAGTTCAATCTACCATCGAGTAGCGTATATTTTAGCGAGGTGTGTCAGCACTTACAAGGCCCGAGATTAGGATGAACGCTAAAAGGTATATAATATGGCAACGATAGTGCATAATGGGTGTGTTGCTTCGTAAGGGCGATATTGTTGCTTTGAGTATAACCAGAGTTCTTTCCAATAGAGCATTAGAAATATGTTGGCCTCAGTAGCAGGTCCGCAGTATGCTAAACTACCAAGTTGACTCTAATATAATCGAAGCTTTGCTTCAGTGATTCGAAGGGATCGCCGGGGCACTCATCTTGCTCGACAATGAACCATTGGCAACCTGCCGATTCTGCGACTTTGAGGATGGCTTTAAAGTCAAGATTACCCGCTCCGATTTCAGTCATGGTGCTTTCATTTCCACTATAGACACCGAGATCCTTCATGTGAAGCAAGGGCAGGCGGTTATTCAGTTTTTGGCACCATTCGACTGGATTACCACCGCCTGATTGCACCCAGTAGGTGTCGATCTCGCCCTGAAGATTGCTGGGGTCGGTCTCGTCGTAGATTGTGTCCAAAATTGTCTTACCTGCGACTTTCTGAAATTCAATCGCATGATTGTGGTAGGTTAGGACGAGGCCTTCCTCGCGAAAAGCTGCACCGGCCTTGTCGAGTTTGTCGCAGAAATCCTTAAGGACGTCTACGTCACCCAGATCGAGATTAGCAGGAAAGGGGTAAGCGGTGTAAGTGCAGCTCAGTTCTTTCAGGTTTTGAATAGCGGTTTCAGTGTTGTTAAGTATCGCGTCGGCATTTTCATGTGTGGCGCAAATCGTGAGTCCGGCTGTCTGGCAGGCTTCTACAACCTCTGCGTTGCTCATGAGTTCGACTGGTGGACGTGAGCTCACTTGCACAGCTTTATAGCCGATGTCTGCGAGCTTTTGCATACTGATGCGGAAGTCTTCAGCGGTTTTGCAGGCTTCGCGAATGGTCCAGGTGATGGCGGCGACTTGTTCGATTTTCATATCTGTATAATGCGTTAAGAGTGTGTTTATGCGCGTGCGGCGTCAGCCATCACTTGTGCTTGTAGCGAAAGGCGTGCGGCTTGAAAGGCGTGATGTTGAGTCATGGCGTTTTCTGTGCGATGTATGCTGTCGAGGATGAGTTGCCCAAAGAACGGGAATCCGACTTTTCCGTCGACATTGATTTCTCTTTCTCCGTTTTGGTCGGCAATGATAATGATGTTGCCTATGTCGCTGCGGCCAAAGTCGAAATATTTCCGGATTTCGATGGTGCCTTTAGTGCCGGTGATGAAAGTCCGTCCGTCGCCCCATCCACGCATACCATCTGGGGTAAACCAGTTGACGCGTGAGAAGCATTGCACGCCGTTGTCTAGAATGAGGACGGCCTGGCCGACGTCTTCGAGCCCTGGAGTGTCTTGGTTGGCACGATTGTCTACATTAGCGTAGGCGATAGTTCCTTCGTCGCAACGAGAGTAGTGGAGAAACTGTTCAAATTGATGTGATGCGATATCGGTAAGAATACCGCCATATTGTTCTTTATCGAAGAACCATTCGGGCCGATTTGCTTTGCCGAGTCGATGAGGGCCGAAGATTTCCATGTGGACGATCTCACCGATAGCGCCGTCTTGGATGAGATGATCGACATGCCATGCAGACTCGACATGCACACGCTCGGAATAATAGACCAGATATTTTTGACCCGTAGCCTTGGCGATTTCCTGAGTCGCGTTCAATTGCTCCAACGAGGTGAACGGGCATTTATCAGTGAAGTAATCCTTGCCCGCCTGCATGACTTGACAGCCGATCTCGGCACGTTGATTCGGGATAGCGGCCGCGGCGACGAGTTTGACGTCACTGTCGAGTATTTCCTGGAAGCTTTGAGCAACCTTTGCTGAGGGGTATTTTTCTTTGAGTGTTTCGAGTCGCTCTGGCTTTGGATCGTAGATCATGGCGAGCTTTGCGCCAGCCTGAGTGAGTCCATTAATTTGACCATAGATATGGCCGTGATCGAAATAAGCTGCCGCGAATTTGAATTCGCCGGGCTCAACGACAGGATTCGGCTTTGCCGCAGTGGGCGCGTAGTTCATTCCATCTTTAGCTTGTGTCATCTTCGTGTTCGTTAGGATTACGGGGTTTAGTAGCTGCTCTTTAGGCTTGCGACACCAGTGTGGCGAGTCTCGGGCTTCACGTAAGTCGATTCTTTAACTTTTTTTTTGAGAATGGCTTCGTAGCATGCTGCGTCCATTGGCATTTCGACGGGCGTTTTTTCAAACTCGGAGTAGAGCATTGCATTGGCTAACTCGACGGAGTGAAGGCCTTCTGCGGCGGGTGCAATCAGCTCCGCTCCATTTAGAATCGCATCAGTGAAATTCTTAAGGATGTCGAGGTGCTGTTCACCTTTTCGATTGATCGGGACAGTGACCTCCCAAGTGTCTGGTTTTTGGAATCCATCCTCGGACGTTGCCATGTGTGTTGGCACGTCCTGCTCGGTGCGATAGAATTTAAAGGTGTTATCTTCGATGACGACCTTACCACGATCGGCAGCAACTTCCAGTCGATTCGTTCCGGGAGCTTCGCCGGTGGTGGTAATGAAGACGCCAGTCGCACCGTTGGGGAATTCCAAGAGTGCTGTGACCGCATCTTCTACTTCGATATTGTGGAAACGTCCAAATTGGCAATGGGCAGTGACTTTCGTGGGCATCCCAAAGAGCCATTGCAGCAGATCCAAGTTGTGTGGTGACTGGTTGAGTAAAACACCGCCGCCTTCGCCGCCCCATGTCGCACGCCAGTCGCCTGAGGTGTAGTAATATTCAGTGCGATACCAGTCGGTAATGATCCAATTGACTCTTTGAATCTCTCCGAGCTCACCTGCTTGGATTAATTGTCGCAGCTTTAAATAGTAAGGGTCAGTGCGTTGGTTGAACATTGCACTGAAAACAAGAGCCTTGTTGGTGTGTGCTTCAATGAGTCGTTGGCAATCTGCCTTGTGCACGGAGATCGGCTTCTCGACCAGCACGTGTAGATTTTTTTCGAGTGCTTCGATACCGAGTGACGTGTGACTGTAGTGTGGTGTTGCGATCAGAACGGCATCGATCTCGCCGGAGCAAATCATTGTAGTGGCATCTTCAAAGCACTTCGCGTCACCATAGCCTTCTAGGCGTTCTGGCGCACAATCGGCGATCGCGGAAAGTGTCATGCCTGGCACTTTCCCATCTAGGATGTTGTGTGCATGTGCGCTCCCCATGTTACCTAAGCCAATGATTCCTAAGCGGACTTCTTTTTGATCTATCATGGTGGGGATTTTATCATACTGAGAGGCAATTTATCAATGGACAGATGGAACAAAAAATGCACTATTGTAACATTTATATGGAAATTAAACCACTACCAATGACTCAGCTTGAACTGATTGATGCGCCTTTTATTTATGAAAATAAGGGTTCGTGGGTTTGGGAGTCGACGCAGCGCGATCATTACAATCTATGGATTTGCTTGGAGGGAAATGCGGAGTTAGTTTGTGACGGAGTGGTCCATGCCGTGGGACCATGGTCAGCATTCATATTACCGCCGAGCTCGGAGATTGTGGGGCATTCGTATGAGGGATTTTTGGGTAACTTCAGTGCGCATTGGATGCCTGTTGATGACAAGTCTGTCGCATTGGATTTTGATGTGATTGGAGTCAAAATTCGTGAATTTGGCGTCGCCATGGCTATAATTCAATACCTTTTGCGCCTACCGGTGTATAGCGACAGGTTTGCGTCTCAACAGAGTGAACAGTTAGTTCTTAGCTTGTTGGGTATTGTGTGGCGCGAGCGATACTCGCTGAAGGTCGGTCCTTCTGATGCGCTAATTTATAGGCAGATCGAGCGAATACGTTCAGGGCAGGATCTATTTATCTCGGTCGATGCACTCGCCGCAGAGGCGAAGCTTTCGCGGATGCATTATACACGCGTGTTCACACAATTGACGACCCTGTCTCCAAATCGCTATTTGATTCAACAGAGAATCGAACGAGCGTGTGTTTTACTCAAAGAGACTAATTGGACAATTGATCGGATTTCTTCAGTAATTGGATATGCTGACGCATATTTTTTCGGACGGCAGTTTCGGCGCGTACAAGGCCAGTCACCCGGGCTATATCGTGATTCGAAGGTCAGAGGTTAGCTTACTAGTGATTTTTAGCGATATTACTCTGCTGGGCATTTGCGCGGTAGGTCGTGCAGTAACTGGGCATCTTCGATCAGTTGTTCGGGTGCGTCATTCTTCACGAATTTAAAGAGGACGCAACGCCCGGACGCTTCTGTGTCTGTTAGTGTTGCGCCATGGTATTCAAGTGCGATAGCAATGCCTTTCTTGGTCGCCGCATCGACCGCATCCACTTCATGCCGTAGACTAATTTTCCCTTCGGCGTGCACACCACCAGGTGGAAGTGATTAGGCATCGCGCAAAATCTCTCTAGTATCCACCCGCACTTTCCGCAGGCCTCAAATAAACATTCCTCAAAGGAATGGTGGGAACCTTCGTTGATAAACACACCTTGGCGGCAGTTCCCACGGTTTATGATGTGATAGACTGATGGGGGTCCTATTCCTATCACACATATTTCTTTCTCAGAACGTGGAGCTTGAGGATAGATGAGCGCCAGCGGAATCTATTGCTCACCGCGATCCGTTGGTAATTTAACCGCCATAGTGGGTCCACATGCGTCAATGCCATTGCATATTAATTTCATGAGATTTGTAGAGGCCAGAAAAGGCGTAAAATAGCGAAAGCGTGAGTTACTATTGTCAACATGTGGAGCGCTTATCAATAACTAACGTTCTAAAGAAAAGTC
>Ga0307933_1000752_pt1 | contig 29279 bp, 25 predicted proteins | sample OrgLakmetageno88_FD_201811 | JGI IMG/M metagenome (GOLD analysis project Ga0307933, IMG submission 201811) | Saline water microbial communities from Organic Lake, Antarctica - #88 | ecosystem: Environmental > Aquatic > Non-marine Saline and Alkaline > Saline | place: Antarctica: Organic Lake... | reverse complement strand
GAGGTACTGCACGGTTTCAGTCCAGCGTACTGGGCTATATAACTGCTTAACCAAAGCTTGTTTAATCTGCTCGGCGTCACTCACCACTGCTACATCTACGTTATTAACAACAGGAATAGACGGACTCGCAAACGAAATATCTTGTAAACTTTGTGCGAGTTTGTCAGCCGCGCTTTGCATCAACGCACAATGCGAAGGTACGCTTACTGCCAACGCTAAAGCACGTTTAGCACCCGCTTCTTTGCACTTTGCCGCAGCAAGCTCAACAGCCTCTTTATTACCCGCAATCACAATTTGACCTGGAGAATTAAAGTTAACCGGTGACACCACCTGCTGAGTTTGTTGGGCAATGGTTTCACAAATTTGCATGATACTATCGTCGTCAAGGCCAATAATTGCATACATTGCGCCCGTACCTGCTGGTACAGCTGCTTGCATAAATTTACCACGAGCCTCTACCAAACTAACTGCCTGAGCTAAAGGCAGCACATTAGCGACTACTAGTGCAGTGTACTCTCCTAGGCTATGACCAGCTAAGAATGCCGCCTGTAAATCTCGTTCAGAGCTCAGTACCCTATACGCAGCAACACTTGCTGTTAGTAAAGCAGGTTGTGTAACGTGAGTTTCATTAAGTTGTGAATCCTCATCATTTTGAGTCAGTTTCCACAGATCATAACCAAGAGCGTCAGACGCCTCAGCGAAGGTTTCTTTTACCAGTGTGAAGTTAGTTGCCAGCTCAGCAAGCATGCCGACAGATTGTGACCCTTGACCAGGGAAAACACAGGCTGTTTTACTCATTGTATTGTTCCTTTATATTTTCTTATTATTATATTCTTAAAAGCAAAGCTTAATATTTTACCAAAGCCGAGGCCCAAGCAAAGCCACCACCAAATGCTTCAAGCAACAAATGCTGACCGCGCTGTATTCGACCGTCGCGTATCGCAGTGTCGAGGGCTGTAGGTACCGTCGCCGCAGAGGTGTTGCCATAATTTTGTAAGGTGATCACTACTTGGTCAAGTGACATATTAAGTTTTTTAGCCGTTGCTTTAATGATTCTAAAGTTAGCCTGATGAGGCACCAACCAATCAATATCAGACTTCTGTAAATTGTTTGCTGCTAGGGTTTGCTCTACAATTTCACTTAGTTTGGTAACAGCTACTTTGAAAACTTCGTTACCTTTCATTGAGCCCCAGTTTTCATGCACAGAAGCTTCGTCACCGTGCTGTACATGACCAATTTGCAACAGATCGCCGTAAGACCCTGATGCGTTAATATGCGTTGACAGAATTCCGGGTTCTTCACTTGCTTCAATAATCGTCGCTCCGGCACCATCACCAAATAAAATAATCATGCTACGGTCCGCAGGGTCAATCATGCGGCTCAGGCAATCTGTCCCAACAACCAAAATACGTTTAAGCATACCACTTTTAATATACTGGTCAGCCACGCTCAAAGCATAACAATAACCAGCGCAGGCGGCCGCTACGTCAAAAGCTGGTACGTTATCGACGCCGAGAATTTTTTGAATTTCACAAGCAGAGCTGGGTAAAGCGTATCGACCACTAGTGGTCGCGCATACAATTAGGTCAATATCAGAGGCTTGAAGATTAGCGGCCTCAAGCGCTTTTTTACTCGCTTCTGCCCCCATTGTTGCGGCAGTCTCGTGCTCACCAATAATACGTCGTTCTTTAATTCCTGTACGGTCAGTAATCCACTCGTCTGAGGTCTCGACCATAATCTCTAAATCAGCATTGGACCGCACTTCACTCGGAAAATAACTACCGGTGCCAATAATGCGCGAATAAACTGGCGCTTTTTGCATGAAATTAATGCTCCATTAATTCTTGTTCTATTTTTACTTTTATTTTATCTGGTACACCTTGTACAACCTCTGAAATAGCTTGTTCAATTGCATAATAACAGGCGTCTGCAGATGCGTTTCCGTGGCTTTTAATCACAGTGCCGCGCAATCCTATCAGACTCGCTCCATTATACTGGTCGGGGTTCATACGTTGGTAGAACTTTTTGAGCAATGGGAGAGTGAGTTTGCTCATTATTCGAGCAAACAAAGTTTCTTGTGTAATTTCACGAATTTCAGTCATTACCAATTTGGCAATACCTTCACTCGCTTTGAGTGCTACGTTACCGGTAAAACCGTCAGTTACCACCACATCTACATTGCCTGAAAACAATGTGTCACCTTCTACGTAACCCATATAATTTAAACTTTGGCATTGTTTTATCAGTAGGTCGGCATGTTTGATGAGCGAATGACCTTTAATGTCCTCTTCACCCACATTTAGTAATGCAACACGCGGTGAATCAACACCTTCAACTTCACGCATTAGCACAGAGCCCATTACCGCATATTGCAATAAGTTTTCTGCGTCGTAGTTTATTGAAGCACCTAGATCGAGTAGAAGCACTTTTTGCTTAGTTGCGGTAGGTAATGCGGATACTAAAGCAGGTCTAGAGATACCGGGGATTGTTTTTAAAACATAATATGCCATGGCCATTAACGCACCAGTATTACCGCAACTCACACAGCCATTGGCATCGCCTGCTTGAACTAAATCAAGTGCAACACGCATACTCGAATCTTTCAGTTTTCGTAGCGCTGTAGTTGGCTTTATGTGCATATCCACCACCTCAGAACAAACACGTACTTTAACGCGTGCGCTATAATCTTCGTGTAGGGACTTAATAAAACTATCGCTTGTGACTTGGTCACCGCAAATGATGATGTGGAGGGATGGGTGTGCTGTGAGGGCTTTTTTTATTGCAGACAAAAAAACATGGGGGCCTTTGTCGCCCCCCATGATATCTAACGCAATCGTAATTATCGACAAGACCTAAGCCTTAGATTTCGATAACTTTCTTACCTTTATAGAAACCATCTGCCGTCACGTGGTGACGGATATGTGTTTCACCAGAGGTCGGATCTACTGACATTGTTTTTGCTGTCAATGAATCGTGCGAACGACGTGTGCCGCGCTTCGCTCTGGATTTCTTACTCTTTTGTACAGCCATAGGTTACTCCTAATCTCGCTTAAGCTCTTTTAAAACCGCGAATGGGTTTTCACGCTTAGGTTCCGGTTCGATCTTACCAAAGCTCATATCTTCGGCCCGCACCTTGCACTCATCTTTTGGATGAAGGGCAACGATAGGTAAAGACAATATTACTTCGTCTTCTAAAATTTGGAAGAGATCGACTTCTCCGTGGTCATCTACCTCTACCGGTTCATAAGCGTCGGGTAACGTATCGTCTTGTTCACTCCCCTGCACGGGTGAAAAACAAAACTGAATATCCACGTTGTGTGGATAAGCTTGGTTACACCTTTGACAAATTAACATTACCTGTACAGCTAGCGTACCCTGAAAGTAAGTAAGACTCTGCGCGTCTTTTAAAAACTCCACTTTCACCGATACATCAGATAATATCGAATCTACCGCATCTTTTAATCTTAGCATATCGGCAGCGACAAATATGCCTTCATAAGAAGACAACTTCTGCGCGCTTTTTATAGGGTCGATTCGTTTTGGTAGTTTCACTTTTGTCATAGCGCGCGCATGATATAGGCTTAAGCGCCTTTAGTCAAAGCATTTCCTTAGCTTTATACTTAGGCTTAATGAAAGAAAATTGCTATGCTTCATACAATAATTTATAACAAATCCTATGAAGCATATGCTACCCAAACTTTTATTAGCGTCCTCTTCGCCATATCGCGCTGCGATGTTACGCCAGTTGGGCTTGTCTTTTGAATCGTTTTCACCCGACATTAACGAAAACCCATTGGCCAACGAACTACCAGAACATCTGGCGCAACGACTTAGCCAGCAAAAAGCTGCGGTGGCACAATCTCATTATCCTGAGCATATTATTATTGCCAGTGACCAAGTAGCTTGCATTGAAGGCTCTAAGACACCTATAGGCAAACCTCATACATTTGAAAACGCCAATGCTCAACTACAGCAGTACAGTGGCAAAACCTTAGTATTTTATACTGGTCTAAGTGTGTTTCTACCCGAGAACTTTGCAATAGAAAAACAAACTACGCAATATCACAGCGTAGTAGAGCATTTTAAAGTTCGTTTTCGAACGCTTGGTAACCAACAAATTCAACGTTATTTAGAAATTGAAGAACCTTTAGATTGTGCTGGAAGCTTTAAGGCTGAAGGCTTAGGTATTAGTTTATTTGAGGGCTTTGAAGGCCGTGACTATAATACCCTTATTGGCTTGCCTTTGATGGCCTTAGTCGATGTATTTTTAAGCGTTGATATTGATGTGCTTGAATTGCAGACGAAATGATTAATTCTAACCAACAGGCGAAAGTTGAACGCTCAAACCCAGAAAACAAGCCCATCGTTATTTATGATGGTGTATGTTACTTGTGCCAATCGTCGGTCAACTTTATTATCGCGCGAGATACAACAAATCAATTCCTATTCAGCCCGCTACAGAGCGATTTTGCACAATCTCTAATGGCTAAGCATGATGTTTCTGACCTCGTTCAAGATACCTTTATTCTCATAAAAGACGACAAATGTTATATGCGCAGCGATGCAGCTCTAGAAATCAGTCGATCATTTAGCGGCGGCTATCGTTGGCTCAGAATATTTAAAATTGTTCCAGCTGCCCTACGTGATGCCTGCTATAGACTTATTGCACGACATCGCTACAAGATATTTGGAAAAGCTGAGGAGTGTTTGATGCCCAACGACGACATTAAATCCAAATTTATTTTATGAGTGTTTGTCGGCCGTAAATTTTTGATTAGTATTTAAGTAAAAAACCAATAACTCACTACTATCGCAGCAGTAAGACCAGCAACATCGGCGGCAAGACAACATCCGACCGCATAACGGCTATGCTTAATACCTACTGCACCTAGGTATACTGCAAGTACATAAAAGGTTGTTTCTGTTGAGCCTTGCATAACCGACGCTAGGCGCCCGGCAAAGGAATCTGCGCCATGAAACTGCATAGTTTCAATCATCAAGGCCCTTGCACCTGAACCACTTAAAGGCTTCATTAATGCTGTTGGCAAAGCATCTACAAACATCGTATCTAAACCAACTAGACCCACTAATGATGCAATGGCAGCAGTAACAAAATCCATCACGCCGGAGGCACGCAACATACCGATGGCAAATAACATCGCCACCAAGTACGGAATAATACTAATGGCAACCTCAAAACCTTGTTTAGCCCCTTCAACAAATTGTTCATAGGTATTTTGTTTTTTATACCAGCCAGCCACTAAAACCAGCACAACAAAAGAGAATAATGCAAAATTTGCAACCACACTCGACTGCTCTGCAAGTTGCTCTGATGCGAGTTTAGAGAAATATAAAATGATGGTTGCAAGTAAACTAAATCCGCCCACTAGGTAGGTCAGCACCACTCTATTAAATAGATTGATACGCTGCACTGCACAGGTCACAAACAAACCAACTAGAGTAGAACAGCTAGTCGCGAGTAAAATAGGAATGAAAACATCGGTAGGCTGGGCAGCGCCCTGCTCGGCTCGATACAAAAATACAGCAATGGGAAACAAGGTTACCGCAGAGGTATTGAGCACTAAGAACAATATTTGTGAGTCGGTTAAGGTATCTTTTTGCGGCGATAAAGTTTGCATATCTTGCATGGCTTTTATGCCAAATGGCGTTGCCGCATTATCTAGCCCTAACATATTTGCCGACATGTTCATTGTGATACTGCCTAACGCGGGATGATCTTTGGGAATGTCTGGCATGAGGCGTGTTAATAAGGGGGATAAAACTTTAGCAAACTTAGCGATTAACCCAGAATTTTCTGCGACTTTGAAAATACCCAACCAGAACGCTAATAAGCCTATTAATCCAATGGCAATGTCTACACTGGTGCGAGCCATTGTATTCACTGCCTGCATGACCTCTTGAAAAGATCCAAGATTACCGGTAACAAATACGTTGTAACAGGTAGCAACAAATGCGCTTATAATAAAGCCAAGCCAGATTTTATGGAGCATGCGCCTTCTTTTTTATTTTAATATCGGCCAATGGCTATAAGTCTACGCCATAACCGGCGCAAACTACAAGGCGCTAATTTATCGCTATGCAGAGCGCCCCAGTACTTTTCCTAATGATTGCACGCAATAATCAACATTCTTTTGATTACAACCATGCCCCATTAACCCAATACGCCATACTTTACCTGCTAACTCACCCAAACCCGCGCCAATCTCTAAGTCATAATCATTAAGTAGATGCTTGCGAACAACAGCATCGTCAACGCCATCAGGGATAAGTACAGAGTTTAACTGAGGAAGTCGGTATGCTTCATCTACTGCCATTTCAAGGCCTATTTCTTGTAAGCCAGCTTTAAGCTTTTGATGCATGTCAGCATGACGTTGCCAGCTATTTTCAAGACCCTCTTCGTGCACCATCAAAAGACTTTCATGTAAAGCATAAACACTATTAACCGGCGCGGTGTGATGATAAGCACGTTTTTGTCCAGCCCCCCAATATCCCACCACTAAATTCATATCCAAGAACCAGCTTTGCACTGGCGTTTTTCGGCTTTGAATTACTTTTACTGCATTGTCGCTAAACGAAATTGGAGCAAGCCCAGGCACGCAAGATAAACATTTTTGAGTTCCTGAATAAATAGCGTCTATCAACCAGTCATCCACTCGCAGTTCAATACCCGCAAGCGTGGTAACTGCGTCAACAATAGTCAAACAGTTATATGCTTTTGCAATCTGGCATAGTGTTTTAGCATCATTGCGCACGCCAGTAGATGTTTCTGAATGCACAAAAGCAACGGCTTTTGTGTCTGGATGTTCTCGCAATGCTCTTTCTAGTTTTTCGGGTTTTGTTTGCTCACCCCATGGGTCTTCAATAGTGATCACATTTGCGCCCACACGCGTCGCATTCTCTTTCATGCGATTACCAAACACACCGTTAATACACACTATGACCTTATCGTTTGGCTCTAACAAATTAACAAACATCGCTTCCATACCGGCTGAACCGGGCGCAGATAGTGGCATAGTCAGTTCATTTTTGGTGCAAAACACCTCTTGTAGAAGCAACTTAGTTTCATCCATTAAGCCAATGAATGCAGGGTCTAGATGCCCGAGCGTAGGTTGTGACAGCGCTTTTAACACTCGTTGACTTACGTCAGATGGACCGGGCCCCATCAAAGTGCGTTGTTGTGGAATAAAAGATGTTGGTGATGTCATATAATTTCCCGAGATGTTTATTTGTTTTAGCTCGACCGCAAGCACGCAGTCTATGACGAATGATGGATAGGGTACTATAAATCAAAAGTATGTGGACCAATAGTGGGTATCAATTTAATCAATAATCGCTTTTCAGCGAACAAACGGTCGCTTAAGTAGAATAGTAAGATGATTTACAGGCAATACAAACCAGCTTTCTTGGCAGAATTAAAACACTAAAATGGCTAAAAAAACTGGTTTTACCAGTTAGTGGCGCTGGCATGAAATGCTCATTACGCCGAAACCTCCTGCCTACTTGAACCGGAACCAGCTGCCCAGTTAAACGTTGATTTTACTCACATTGAACGCGTGCGATATCTTGGATGTCCACTTATTTCTTAACTGAATCATAATATCGTGCCTGCATATACAGTAATCGATTTTATGGTCCACAGCTTTTTCTTAAGTTTTAAGCGGCGTTATTTGAATTTCGTTTTGGCTGAAGAGGCAGACTGTAAAAGAGCGTCCCAATCGTCGGGAGGATTACCAGAGGTCAGCATTTTAGCGAAGACTTTGTAAGCATCGCTTTTACTTTCATAAGCGCGTTTTGTGAATTCGTCATTTACCCACGCATAAACAATTACTTTTGATGCGAAATGGTATCGAAAGAACAAACGATACTGCTGGAAAAACTTTGCTCTAAACCAGTGTTTGTTGTTATCGCCTAATGTCGTACCTTGCCGATACTCCGCCTTTGTAGGGTCTTGAGGAATGATGTCAAATGCGAGTTTCTGAACCGCCGCTAATCGCTTGGTTGTGTTTTTCTTCACGTAACCCTTAGGGTCTTTTGTTTTGAGCTTTTCAACTTGCTTAGTCAATAATTGATATTGCTCGATAAACAAGGGATGGGCGTAAAGTGTCCATCCATTAACAATCATGGGCTTATTTTTACTCAATGTTAATCGTCTTTGTCATTAAGCGGTGCATCTAAATCAATATCAACATCTTGTGTTAGCTCATCTACCTTTTGCTTCATTTCTGCGCTGAGCGCTTGAATATTTTCTGGATGGGCTTGCATATCATTACCTAAAAACTCAAGAAAGGCGTTCAATGCGGGGTCGCCATCACTTTGTTCAGCACGCGTTAAAGTTACACTGCCATTTGGCTCAACGGTGAATGTTATCTTATCTTTCTTGCCAAGGTGCAAGGCTTTACGCACAACGCTAGGCACAGTCGTTTGGTAACGGTCAGTTAAGGTTGACTCTGTTTGTAAAGGTAATTGTGGCATTTGCTTATCCTCAATTGATGTTATGCGTCAATAGTAATGCAAACGCATTACTATTGCCAGTTTTTTATGGGCTTTTCTCGGATGTACCGGAGGCAGATCCAAGGGTATCAATCATTACAATTTGCGATTTTTATCGCGCTCCCTATTGTAACCGCCATACTGCTGAACAATAAGACGGCTTTTCCGTGTACGTTTTGTCACTGCACAGATACGCTAGCAGTACACCTGCGGCAATGACAGCAAGTGAAATAGCGACCACTTGTAGCCATTCTCGGCGGTGGAATGAAGCATTTCAGCTCGGTGCTCTTGCCATGTTTTTATGCGCATATTACTTCCGGCTTTTAACAAATCTGAACCCGCGGTATCTTAAATAACACTGACCCCTTTATTCCTGACCCCCTTTTCCCAAAATCAAATAGCTTCCAAAAGCATCTTGTTCCTGTATATCTCTGTTAGCTTATCATTCTTAAATCTAAGCTCTATAACGTCCTTGAAGTTTGCATTTCGGTAAAAAATCCAACGATCATCACTAGTGAAACTGCTTGAAACACTTTCATGAAATTGCGGTTCTATGAAAACACCATAGCCTTGTTCAGTTGAAAAATAACTTTCACTGCCTGGTGGAACTTCGATAAGCATAAAAATCCTATCATTGCCTACTTTGTAGCCAGCTAAAAATTTATTGAGGTTTTTATATACTTCGGTTTTTGAATCCCCGATTGAAAGACCGAACTTTTCACCCTCAAATATCCGGGTCTCTCCATATGGATTAAAGAGCACCACAAATATGAGAAGCACAACTGTAACGATTATCCACTTCATGGTATTTGCTCCTATCTCAAACTAATTCCTTTAGTAATTATTTCATTTTCTTCTAGACCAACTCTCACCCTGCTTGCTTGACTATGTCCAAATTGAAATCCCGACTCTTCTACACTGGTTGCGTCTCCATTTGCTGCATGAGCTACGGCACCAGCAGCGGAATTACTGTTAACTGATTGCCCAGTCAATCCTGGAACATATCCATAGTCTTTACTTTCATCTACAGATTTAACTAAAAATAATACATCGTCATCTGAAGCATTTTTTTTTCGATAATATACATGATCGACTGAGCCGCCTTGAAGAGATTCCCATTTTTTCTTATCGGTTGCCCAGGTCGTTGTAGATGACCCTCTAAGAACTCCCTTAACAACACCCATGGTTCGATTTTCTAGCGCGCCAAATGTATGGACAATTCCACCTTGTCCAGGAGCATTAGCATGAGTAACAATAAAATTGTGATATACCCCCTTCGTTATGCGCCTACAAACCAAGAAACTATCTTCCCCATCAGGGTCAATATACTTATAGGGGTTATTGTTTGCATATGCATACCTGTTAAAACCGTGCAGATCACGTTTACTTAGATGTCCTATTGAATCAAGAGGATCATTTGAGTAAAACCGACCAATCACCGGATTATAGTATCTTGCCTGCATATAAACTCAAGCACGAGGTCTTATAATTATTAGGCCTCATTTTTTGCAAACTCAACGTTATTTGTAAAAGACCACTGTAAGTGTTCAAACTTTCATAATTCGGTTTGTTAGCATGGTTCGATAAGAGCAATTTAAAAGTAAGAATGGAAAGCTAGTTGGCATTTACTGTCGAAAAACGTAAATTTGCCTGTGGATATCTCTGTGAATAGACGGTGAATTAACTGGTAAAACCTGTGAAATAAAAAAGTGCAGTACACTGATTTTTATCATGAAATGTAGATTTCATTTAAAATAGTAGGAGTTTTTAAGTAATATTTAGAAGTATTTCATCAAAAGCTATTTATTTTTGTTCTATGAATGCGCTATAGTAATAGATCTTGTATAGTTTTTACACGCTTCTCCCTGTCAAGGATGTATTTTACGGACCTTAGTGGTTAGAGTCTTAAGCGGGGCTCTATAATTTACCGTCATCAAAGTTAGCGCAAGGCTCAGCAATGAGCCATTCCCCTAAGCCTGGAACGTTTGTTCCGGGCCTTTTTCTTACTAATACTCAGTAACTTATTCTGATATTGCTTTTAACGATAGTTTGAAACGCGCCGCATTTTTCTTATAGTGCGCAGCCGATGCCTCTAAACGCTCCTGCTGAGCCTCCGGAATTTGCTTAACTACCTTCGCTGGCGAGCCCATAACTAGTGAATTGTCGGGTATCTCCATATTTTCTGTGACTAAGCTGTTAGCACCAATCACGCAATATTTGCCTATTTTGGCACCGTTCAGAATGACCGAGTTAATACCAATAAGTGAATAATCACCAATACTGCAGCCATGTAGCATCACTTTGTGGCCAATCGTTACCCCTTTGCCAATGGTTAATGGGTAGCCATAGTCTGTATGCAACACCGATAAGTCTTGCACGTTGCTGTCTTCGCCAATATCAATTAAATCACAATCACCACGAATCACGGTATTGAACCACACGCTTGAACCAGCCTGTAATTTCACTTTACCAATAACATGTGCACCGGGAGCAACGTAAGCTGAGGGATGCGCATCAACTTTGTCTTTATCTAAATCGTAAAGCATTCAAACACCTTTTATTTCTTAATAATATTGAAGATTACAATAACGACAATGAGTAATTAGCAATGAACTACTCTTTGACCTGTCGCATCAATCCCTCTTGAATAGAGGTCGCTACTAAGGTGCCGTTTTTGTTATAAATTTTTCCCTGTACAAGTGCTCTAGCGTTGCCACTAAAGGGGCTCTCCATCTGATACAAAAGCCAGTCGTCAAACCTAAACGGTTGATGAAACCACATAGCATGGTCGATGGTAGCCATGCGCAGTGACTTATCTTGCGCCGCCAGCCCATGAGCCTGCAAAGCAGTAGACAAGAAATGATAGTCAGAAGCGTAAGCAAGAGATGCTTGATTAAGCGCTAAGCTGTCTTCTATTGGATCCCGACCTTTTAGCCAAATGGTGCGCGTTGGGTCACTGGTTACTGCGTCAAAAGTATGCGCACATCCTATAGTGCGTATGTCTACCGGACGGTGATAGCTAAGAGATTGCTTCATACGTCCCGATAATTTGTCAAAATTATCATCGTAGTATCGAATATCTTGAGATACATCTTTTGGATCTGGTGCTTCAGGCATATCTGCAAACTGATGCGACAGGCCCTCTTCTGGGAGTTGAAAGGACGCGGTCATATAAAAAATATTACGCCCATTTTGAATTGCCTTGACCCGACGAGTACTAAAGCTTCTGCCATCACGCACATTTTCAATATCGTAAACTACTGGCTTTGTAGCATCTCCAGGTAATAAGAAATAAGAATGAAATGAGTGAATAACCCGACCTTCTGGCACCGTTTGATACGCAGCCATTACCGACTGACCAAGCACCTGACCACCATATAAGGCTCTAAAACCTAGGTCCCATGAATCGCCTCGATATAAACCTTGTTCAAGCAGTTCTAAATCAAATAAGTGGGCAAGTCTAACGTCTGACAATGGTAGGTCTCCAAATACGGTTAATATATGTACGTAAGTGCATTGTTATTGTTCAACTGCATTACTGTTCAACTGCATTACTGTTCAACTGCCTTTTACACTTTGTGGTGCAACCTCATAAGGGTTACGCGGCTGAAAGTGCTCTGGCAAACTCTCTTGATACTCAAAGGTACGAGTATCTTTATACGGCAATTTCATAAATCCTGAAATACCTAAACCATCAATATCGGGCACCATCGAAATAATTTGTCGCAATAAGTCTTTAAACTCAGCCTCGCAATTGTGATCAAGCAAGGTAAAGTAATTATGAATTTTAAGATGTTTGGGTAATGCTTCAAAAATGATACAGCCAGTATGATGAATCATATTTAACTCTTTCAAACAGTCAATCATGCCTATTGGAAGTTTCAATAACTCATCAGGATCGTCACCATCCTCAAAGTATGAATGTGTGCGAGTCTCACTCTCAGCAATTGACACACGACTTAAATCATAAGGAATGGATATCTTAGCGCTTGGTGTAAATGGGACTGACTCGTCGTCGCGCTCAAAATGTAGGGTGTTCTTTGCGTTAAACATACAACTTTTGAAAATTCCCACACGGTCAATTGCGCGAGCCAGCGTGACCATATTGTCAACTGAACGGTCAAAAGATACTTGCAGACTTGGATCGTAAAGTTTCAGACTAGAATCAACGTAAATGCCATCTTTTTCCCAGCGCAAAGCCAAACCGCCCACTACCGGGTACTTTCCTAAACGGCTTACCGCAGATATAAAGGCCTTTTCGGTCTCCCCCATACCCTGAAGGTAATTTTTATAATAGCGTTCAAATTGGGCGTCGTTTAAATAGTGCAGGTCTTCAGAGTTTATTCCTGACTGCTGGCGTAAAAAAGACTTTCTGGAACTGTATACAACCGTTTCAATGTCTTTTTTGGTTCCGCTTATCCACGTTGGTAGCAAACAAATTTTGTCGTCATTTTTATGTGGGGCAAACACCATGTTCTTAAAGTGACCATAATTGGCTAACAACCAGTCGCCACCTCGGTCTCTGATAGCCGCATCATCACTCATCATGGCCTGCAAGGCCTGCGCTAGCGCTTTTGGTAAACCTAAACTTAAGGGTTTAATTACTTTACGGCCAAAACGAGAAGACTGCCCAGAAGCGAGGGCATAAATAGTACTGGCAAGTCCCTGCTCGTCAAACCGCGGAGACGACAATGTGCCATTAAGCTGTTCGTCACCAATAAAATACACATCACCCAAGCGAGCGTTGGTTTGCTGTAAATCACCCGACATCAAATCCATGACATTCGACCCTACGTACTGGCGATTATGATCAATTTGTGCAAACACGCATGAGCCCCAATCTATCAATGATAGGCCTTCATTTTCAGCATCCCACACTAAGTTTGAAGGCTTTACATCGCCATGCACAATTGGTTTAGGGTTGCCATTTTCTTGATATTGGCGCAAATGCACTAAGACATCGCAAAGTTGCACTAAAATCTTAATGAGCTCAGCCATAGGTAATGGACCATGCTGCAAAGAGTATTGCTCTAAGTCTGCTCCTGGACCACGTTGCATAACTAAAATTGACTGGCGTTTAATTTTTTGAAATTGAATGAGTTTGGGCACAAGCGGATGTTGCACCAAACCTAACATGTAGGCCTCTTCTTCTAAGCGGTCTTGAATATGCTGTGGTAGCGTTACCTTGGAAAATTTAAACACATGCGCTTCGCCTGCAGTAGATAAGCCACTAAATGCGAAGCCAAAAGCTCCCTTTCCAATTAAAAAGATATCACGGTAACCTAATTTTCGTAGCTGCGATTCGCATAACTTGAACCAATTTTTAAGCTTTTTTGCATCTTTGTGCGACAGCAGGTAAACCGACTGATCATCGGGAATATAGAAGTGTTTGAGACCTATCTCGTTCATTCAAACATGCTCATGCAGCTGGTATTCGCCATTTTAAGCTAGATAGATGGTTATTGTCAGCTTTAACCTTATCGCATAGTACTTCAAGGATCTGTGCCAATACAGTATCGAGTAAATATGGTGGGTTAATAATCATTACCCCACTTCCGTACATACCAGCTTGCTCGCTTGGCGCACTGTAAGCAAACTGAATATCAATTACACCACCTGTGCAATACTGTGCAGCGGTGTCTGCCAGACCCTGTAACATGCTAGCCGCTAGCTTAGCCTTTGGCGTTTCTTCAAGTTCACCCGACTTCCGATTAATACGCGTTGGCGAAAGTAAGGGATACCATATCGCATAAATGCCGGTGGACCATTTCTTTATAGCCTTGCTTAATTCAGTGTTAAGTTTCTGGTATTCCAGAGCTTGCTCGTAAGGTGGATCAATCAATACAAGTCCACGCTTGGGCATTGGCGGAAGCATTGCCTTTAAAACCTCAAAGGCATCACGTTTATGAATGTGCATATTGTCTTGAGCAATATTGTCACGCAAGCGTTGACACACATCGCTCGACAGCTCATTTGCATGCAAACTATCCATTTCACGAGAAAAGTGCGCCATGATTGCAGGTGACCCTGGATACAATGATTTTGATTGTAGGTTATTTACGTAATTAGCATAAGCAGACAATACAGAGGCATCTTCATACGTCCCACTGCTAATAGCTTCAAAGGCTGTTTTATCAGCCATGTCAGGGCTTTGGCTTAAATCATAGATGCCTTCACCGGCATGAGTGTCGAGGGCAAAGAAGGGCTTCGCTTTTTGTTTTAATCGTTCAAGAATAGCAATCAGTACAAGATGTTTTAATACATCTGCATGATTGCCAGCATGAAAGGCATGTTGATAACTCAGCAAGTTGAATTCCGTTTAAAGCAAACACAATATAGTCACCAGCTCGCCTATACTTGGCCTCAGAGCTGCGCATTACTGTCAAAGGTTACTATCAATTAACAGTAATGCGTGTTTGTAATTGTGTTCGTAATCGACTTTAACGCAAGTCTACCAACATTTTTTGCGGATGGGTAAGATAGTCCATCCAAAGATTGTTAAATTTCACCATGGTAGCGCCATCTATCACGCGGTGATCTCCTGACCAATTAACCATCATAATGCTTTGCGCGACTACACTGCCGTCTTCAGCAAAGCGCGGTAACTTTTGAGTTTTACCAAGCGCTACGATTGCCACATCAGGCTTGTTGATCACCGGTGTTGCAGTAATGCCACCAATTGCTCCAATGTTAGAGATGCTGATGCTGCCGCCCGTCAAGTCATTGTTTGAGAGCTTGCCTTCTCTAGCACTGTCAACGATGCGGTTCACTTCAATCGCGACCTCTTTTAATGAGCGTTGCTCAACATTTTTAATATTTGGCACCAATAGCCCAATTTTAGAATCTACCGCCATACCAATGTTGTGGGCGCTCAGGTATCTTAGTTCGGTAGCATCATCATTCAATCTACTATTTACAATCGGGAACTTATGCAGCGCAAGCGATAATGCCTTTATGAAAAATGGCAAGAAGCTTAATTTAATGCCTTCACTTTCAAAGTCAGGTTTTAAGCTCGCTCGCAGCGCAATTAAGTTATCCATGCACAGTTCATCGCTTACGGTAAAGTGGGGGATGGTGCTTACGCTGGCAAGCATTTGTTTTGCCATAGCAGCGCGAATACCCTTAATCGGCTCAACCCTGTCTTCACTTTGCTGTATCGAAGTATTTGCGGGTGCTGAAACACTTGCAGTTTGAGTCGCCGCAGCAGAACTGTTTTGAGCTTGTGAGCTTGCGCTCAAATCTTCTTTAAGGATACGCCCTTTTTTACCACTGCCAGAGACCTTTTTGAGTGAAATGCCTAGCTCAATGGCTAATCTGCGTACTGCTGGGCTTGCAATAGGACGCTCTGATACGACTGGAGCCTCAAAATTACCACCTTGCGTATAAGAAGACAAACCTCCTTTATCACCTGACTCAGGGTGGTTATGCGTAACACTTGTGTTATGTTTTGCCGCAGCAGAGTCAGAATTTTGGGTCACCGTTGCGCTGGCATCGGCCGGTGTGTCTTGTGTTTGACCATCTGCAGCAATTGCTTGGTCAAACAGCTCAGAATGAACCTTAGCAATATCACCTTGTTTATAATGTAGCTTGAGTATTTTACCTGGATGTTTAGCGGGTATTTCCACAACCGCTTTGTCGGTCATTACCTCAACAACGACTTGGTCTTCAACCACTTCATCCCCTTCGGCAATGCTCCACTTTACAATTTCACATTCAACAATACCTTCACCGATGTCAGGCAATACAAAAGATTCAGTTTGCAATTTGCCTGTATCTTTTGTTCCTGTAGGCATTGGAGATGCCTGTGAAGGCGCAGGCGCTTCTGAGCTATTTTCTTGACTAGGCTCGTCGTCGCTTTGCATAGCGAATAAAGGAGCGTGCACTTTCGCAATATCACCCTCTTTGTAATAAAGCTTAGTCACCACACCGTTGTGCATGGCTGGAATTTCAACCGTTGCCTTGTCGGTCATCACCTCTGCCACTGGCTGATCTTCTTTAATAACATCGCCTTCTGCCACTAGCCACTTCAGCAACTCACATTCAACAATGCCTTCACCAATATCAGGTAAGATAAAATCTTTCATCGCCATCTCTCCTAATAATCCATAGTGCGTTTAATTGCTTCATAGGTCTTTAAATGATCGGGCATATATTCTTTCTCATGTGCTAGCGGATAAGGTGTATCTAAACCACAAACCCGTGCTATCGGGGCTTCAAGATACAAGAAGCACTCTTGTTGTACAGTTGCCGCAATTTCACTGGCAAAGCCCCCTGTCATAGGTGCTTCATGGTTAATTAGTAAACGCCCGGTTTTGTAAACCGATTCGCACACTGCTTCAGCATCCCAAGGTAATATGCTCTGCAAATCAATAATTTCACACGATATTCCGTCAGCCTCGGCCATTTGCGCGGCCTTTTCTATTACTTCAACCTGCGCACCCCACGCTAAAAGCGTGATATCACTGCCACCTTTAACAAGGTCAGCTTTACCCAGAGGCAAAGTATAGTCATGCTCTGGCACTTCACCTACTGACGCTCTATATAAGCGTTTAGGCTCCATAAACAATACGGGGTTGTCGTCTCTAATGGAAGCGAGTAGCAAGCCTTTCGCTTGATAAGGATTACGTGGAATGACAATTTTCATGCCCGGAATATGAGCAAAGAACGCTTCAGGAGACTGTGAGTGATACAAACCACCCGCAATACCGCCGCCGTATGGCGTTCTAATGGTCAGTGTACCGCAACTAAATTGACCGCCAGAACGATATCTAAACTTCGCTGTTTCGTTCACAATTTGATCAAACGCAGGGAAAATATAATCGCTAAACTGAATTTCAGCGACTGGCACAGAGCCGTGTGAGGCCAAGCCATTAGCAAATCCGATAATACCCTGCTCGGTCAAAGGCGTATTAAAACAACGACCCTTGCCAAATTTTTGCTGCAGGTTAGATGTTGCTCTGAATACGCCGCCAAAGTGACCAACATCTTCACCAAACACCATAACGCGTTCATTTTCGTCCATGGCAGTAATAAGGGCGTTATTAATTGCTTGTAGTAAATTCATTTGCGCCATTATGATTTCCTCCCTGAAGTTTTGGGATAATGCTCTGGATATTTTTCAACATGTGCTTTAAGTTCTGTTAATTGTTTTTGCAAATGCCATGGCGGCACGTCATAAACGTCTTCTACAATGTCTTCGAGTGGGCTTACTGGAACCTTCTCGGACACTTTGAGGGCATTTAGAATTTCAGTACGAGTCTCTTCTTTATAGGTATCAATGGCTTTTGCGTCAAACCATCCTTTACTCTCTAACCATGCCTCAAAACGTAAAATTGGGTCTCTTTTAGCCCATTGCTCTTCTTCTTCTTTACTACGATAACCGGTTGGATCGTCTGAGGTGCTGTGAGCAGATAAGCGATAGGTCATTGCTTCAATCAAAACGGGACAATTTTCTGCTAGAGCAATCTCTCTTGCCAATGCTGTCGCTTGATATACTGCAAGCACATCATTGCCATCAATTCGAATAGTTTTAATACCGTAACCAATGCCGCGCGAAGCAATACCGTCTCCAGCAAATTGCTCGGCCGCAGGGGTAGATATTGCATAGCCGTTATTTCTGCAGAAAAACACGCAAGGCGCATTAAGCACTGCGGCCATGTTTAGGCCAGCATGAAAATCACCTTCAGACGCAGCGCCTTCACCAAAGTAGCAGATAGTGATTGCCGCTTCTTTGGCCATCTTTTGCCCATAAGCATACCCTGCCGCTTGCGGAATTTGCGTGCCTAGCGGGGAAGAAATAGTCATAAAGTTTAATGGCTTGTCACCATAGTGGATCGGCATTTGACGACCCTTGTTAGGGTCTTCTTGGTTACTAAACATTTGGTTCATGAATTGTTTAGTGGTGTATCCACGAAACACTAAAGCACCCTGCTCTCGGTATTGCGACATAATCATATCTGCATCGGATAAGGCTGCTGCCGAAGCTACCGTGGAAGCTTCTTCACCACGACTAGCGAGATAGAAACTAATGCGCCCTTGACGCTGTGCGCCAATCATACGGTCATCGAGCAAACGAGTGTAGTGCATTGACTTGAGAATTTTTTCAGCCAAAGGCTGTGTCATCTCAGGTAATTTAGCCCCATCTGTAGGTTTGCCACTCTCATCTAGCAGTTGTAGCATGGGAATATCGAGCAGGCCGTCTGTGATGATCTTTGTTTGGTGAGTTATTTTCACCTTAGAAAGATGGTTTCTATCTTGCATACCTATGTCCAAAGTTAACACATGAATATAAAATGATGTGTTATATAGTAGTCAAGGCTTGCCTATTTAGCATTGCTAATTACTGAAATCAGAATGAATTAATCAGAACATGCATTTCATTTTAAACCTTATATTAGAACATTTATCCTATTTGTTATTTTTTTGTATCGTAAAGGCTACATTTCATTAAAATTTCGACAGGAGCTTGTTTTTTATAGGTGGTGTAGTGTATTAGTAACGCACTTAAGGATTAACGCGTAATGTGTCGGAGAAACCATGGCGGATTCGGCATAAAAAGATGTATCAATATTGTGGAGATTTAATATGAAATTAATTGCCGTAGCGGTAAGCCTTGCTTTATTTAGCAGCTTTGGCGTGCAATCTAACTCAGAGCACCAACATGGTGGTGTTAAAGCAACAAACGCTAAACATTTGGCTCCGCTCATGGAAGTGGTCAAACAAAGCCCGAATCTTGAAAAAACCATACATCGAACCAGCACGGAGTTCATCTACGAGCCCGATTTGGCGCCTGGCACATATACTTACATCATTGAACTTCGAGCGCCGTCAGTAACTGAGCGCCCTGAATTATTGCGCTCCCTGAACGAAACTAAAAGCGGTGCGCGTAAAAACAGTATGCCCGATAGCATCAACAAACACTTAAACTACCTAGACAGTTATCAGCAGAGCTTTTTGAGTGAATTATCACGCATTGTCAAAAATACGAAACCGCTTGCGCAATATCGCTACGCATTAAACGCAGTCGCGCTTGAAATGACGCAAGAGCAAGCGGTATTGCTAACTAACAACCCACAAGTGAAGAAAATATCGCGTGAGCGCATTCATCGCATAGAAACAGACCGCGGACCAACCTTAGTGGGCGCACCTAATGTATGGAACGCAAGTATTGGCTCTTTACCGCAAACGCAAGGTGAAGGAGTCGTTATTGGTATCATCGATTCAGGCGTAAATACCGACCATCCCTCATTTGCTGAAGTAAGCGGTGACGGCTATACCCACACTAATCCCTTAGGAAATGGTGTATTCATCGGCGATTGTGCCGTCAACTTTCCTGAATTATGCAATAACAAACTGATTGGTGTTCGCAGTTATTCGGTGATTACACGTAATTATTCAGACATTGACGTTTTTCCACCTAGCTTACCAGAAAATGGCGAAGACTATGGTGGCCACGGCTCACACGTAGCCTCTACTGCCGCTGGCAATATTTTACTCAATTTACCAGAAACCTTGCCAACCGCAGGTGAAATTGTATCCGATGGCACAGCCACGGGTTTTACCTTTCCTCAAGTTTCTGGAGTCGCTCCACGCGCAAACATTATTTCATATCAAGTCTGCTACGGCGGTCGATCTGATCAAAACGATACTTATGCAGATTGCCCTGGATCCGCTATTTTACTTGGCATAGACGACGCAATTGCCGATGGTGTTGACGTCATTAACTTTTCTATCAGTGGTGGCGGCAACCCTTGGAGTGATACTACCGAACGGGCATTTTTATCAGCTCAGCAAGCCGGCATTTTTGTAGCAACCTCAGCTGGTAATAGTGGTGCTAATCCGTCAACTAGCGTAAAACACTCACCTTGGTATTCATCCGTTGCAGCGAGTGAACATGGCAGACAAAACGCTTTTGTTAAACAACTTGATAATTTTACAGGCGGTAACAGTACTCCAGCCGCAATAACTGGACAAAGTGATAGTGGAAGTATAAGCGCAAGCATTGTGTATGCCGGTGACTTTAACAATCCAAATGATCCAAACAATGATTCTGCGCAATGCTTACAACCCTTCCCAAGTAATACTTTTAATGGTCAAATTGTGGTCTGCGACCGCGGTGAAATCGCGCGTTTGGAGAAGGCTATCAATGCTCAAGCTGGCGGTGCAGGTGGTTTTGTACTAGCAAATGTTCAGGGAGGAGATACTTTTTTAGCTGATGACCGCTATGTTATCCCAGGGATTCAAATCAATGCCGACGATGGCGATCGACTGAAACTTTGGCTAGCATCTGGTGCTAATCATACGGCAAGTATTAGTACTGGCGTAGCCTCACAAAACATTGATGTTGCTAGGGTGGATGTGTTGGGTAATTTCTCATCTAGAGGTCCTAATACGACTATCAGTACACTTAACCCCACCATGACCGCTCCAGGGGTAGATATTTATGCCGCATATGCCGATGAACGCTATGGCCATGATGGTCACGTAGCTCCAGCAGGTGATTTTAGCTATTTATCAGGTACCTCAATGTCTAGCCCACATGTTGCAGGTGCGGCGGCATTATTAAGAGCTGTACATCCAAGTTGGACACCTGACAACATTCGTTCCGCCCTTGCGCTAACCGCAAACACTGGCGTGCTCAGAGAAGATGCTACGACTGAAGCAGATCCCTTTGACATGGGCTCTGGACGTATACAGGTAGATGCAGCAGCGCAAACCGGCCTAATTATGGGTGAATCTTTTGCAGACTACCTCGCGGCCAATCCGGCTGCTGGTGGTGATCCGAGGAGTTTAAACCTGCCAAGCATTACCGATAATGAATGTCTTGGGGTATGTACTTGGACTCGTACCTTTACCGCAACAAAGGATGGTAGCTGGGATGTTAGAGGTGACGCGCTAAACAGTTCATTAAATATTTCCGTCAGCCCTGAGACTTTCACCCTACAAGCAGGTGAGTCTCAAGCTATTGAAGTTAGTATTGACAGTATCGACGCTGACAAAAACATTTACGTCTTTGGTCAAGTTGTTTTAACAGCAGCTAATTCGCCAGAACTTAGACTACCTGTGAGTGTGTTCTCGACTTTAGGAGATATACCTACAGACATTGCTGCCGCAGCCAGCCGAGACGGTGATAGTTTCTTAATCGACGATATTGAGGCAATAGACCTCAATAGCTTTGTGTTGACCCCATACAGCCTTGTAAAAGCAAGTTCTGTTGTGGATGTCATTACTCAAGATTCAGACACTAGCGACTACTTAGATGACCTTACAGATGGAGTGGTAATTACAGAAATTAACGTACCGCTTAACGCTAAACGCCTAGTGACTGAAATCGTATCTTCAAGTGCGCCAGATTTAGATCTATTTCTTATTTTTGACGCAAATAATGATGGCGTGCTATCGAGCTTTGAAGAAATTGGAGCGAGTCTATCCTTTGATGCACTTGAGGAAATTACAGTCAATAATCCCGATGCAGGACGTTATTTTATCGTAGTGCAAAGTTTCACTGGTAGTACTCAAGACAATGATGATTTTGAAATGCGATATGCCGTGGTGACCGATGATGAGGATGACTCCTTATCTGCTAGTGCACCAACAAGCTTATCTGCCGATGTACCTTTCGATTTACGTGTCTTTTATCAATTAAGTGACGCCAATGTGGGGGATGACTTTTACGGTGCAATTGACTTAGGTCGAAGTGCCAACAACCCCAGTAATTTAGGGATGATTACGGTAGATATAGTGCGCAATGCAAATGATGTCGTCATTACAGGTACTGAAGCAAGGGTAAGCCCCGGTGACCAAGCGCAGCTAGAGGTAATCGTCTTAGGCAATACCACCAATGAAGCGAGAACGTATCAGATTGAAATTCCTGTGCCGGATGGTGTTACTTTTACTAATGTAGATGCCACAGTTAACGGGGAATTTGACGGTCAAACACTCAGCTACCAAGTCAACAAGGCAGTGAATGATTTTGCCAGCACTTCAATCATCTTTGACATGCTGGTTGAAGAAGTCAGTACCCCAGGCCCGATTATCGTCAATATGCAAAGCGAATTGATGGCGAGTGAGAATAGTCAAGTGATGCAAGCACCTCCGTATACTGATATACAAATTGAAGGCGCTCCAGCCTTATCGTTTAATGGTACCGATACTACGACGCTTAATATTTTTGAGACCCAAACTTTAGTGGTTCCCATTACTGTAAATGACCCAAATGACGACGCTGTAAGTTTGAGCTATTCGCAGACACAAGGGCCCACAACAGCTATCACCCAAACTGACGGGGTAAGTAGTTTAATTGCTCCATCGGTTGAAGCGACTACAGTGCTCAGTTACGAAGTGACAGGTGACGATGGCAGAGGCAATCAGAGCACGGCGGTGTTCTCTGTCAATGTTGTTAACAACGAGGAGCCTGTGATAAACAGCATTAGTGCCCCAGCTTCAGTTAATCGAGGACAAAGGGTTACTATTACAGTCACTACCTCAGATCCAGAGAACGACCCATTGACGGTAACTATTAATGGTAGTTCTGGCAGTAGCGTTACCATTACCACGCCCTCTTCCGGAACTTCTGTATCTTATACTGTTGAAGTGTCTGACGGCATCAACACGGTGAGTGAAGTAGTGAACATTACATTGACCCAAGCACCTGCACCGCCAGCCAATAATGACGGCGGTGGCGGTGGTAGTATGCCATTGTGGTGCTTGTTACTAATGCTGGGAACGGCTCACTGGCGTTACAGAGGCAGCCTCAGTAAACGCAGTTGAATAACTCTTACGCGCCACGTCATCAGGATGGCGGCGGCGCTTAAGCCAATGATAAAACCAATCCAAAAGCCCTTGGCTGACATGGCAGGAACAATATAATCTGTCAGCCCAAGGATAATTCCGGTCGGAAATCCTATAAACCAATAACACAACACACTGATAAATAGCATTGCGCGAGTATCTTTGTAGCCTCTCAGCGCATTAGCTGAAACCACCTGAATTGCATCAGAGAACTGAAAAACAGCGGCAAATAATAATAGCGATGCTGCATATTCAATGACTTGAATTTCGGTAGAGTATAGACCGGCAATATAATGGCTACCTAATATAGTACCCGTAGCCGTAATGGTGACAGTACTAATTGCCAACACTAGAGCAGCCAAATATGCCGTTTGCGCCATTGGCGTGCGCTGCTCTCCTATGATATGCCCTATTCTAATCGCCACCGCCAAACCAATGCTCAGTGGGATCATAAAAATCAAAGATGAAAAATTTAAAGCTACCTGATGTGATGCGACTGTCAACGCGCCTAAAGGAGCCAACATAATTGCGACCACGGCAAATAGGCTCACTTCTGCTAAAAATGTTAAGGCAATAGGAATGCCCTGCTTTGCAATCGCTACCATCATGCCAATATCTGGCTTAACCCATTGATTATAAAGCTCGTATACTTTTAGAGATCTCGTTCTTAAGGTATAAACCCAAGTAGCAAATGCCATAACATAAAACACTAACATGGTTGCCAAACCACACCCCGCTCCGCCCATTTCAGGCATTCCGAAGAGTCCGTTTATTAGTATATAATTTGCTGGGATGTTTACTAATAATCCTACAAACATAATTACCATGGTAGGACGCGTCTTAGATAAGCCCTCACAGTAATTACGTAAGGTTTGATAAATGGCAAACGCTGGTGCGCTCATCAGCACAAAACCCACGTATTCTAGGGTTTCTTGACGCATGGCGTCATTCATATCTATTAGGGCGAGTAGTCTAGGCATTACAAAAATTAGCAGAACAATCCCTAGCGCTATAGACATCGATAAATAAAAAGTTTGCCATACAGGATGGGCGACCTGATTACCTTGTTTCCCGCCATGAAATCTCGCCACAATGGGTGATAATGCTAAACATATGCCTTGCAAAAATATTAATATCGGTAAGGTAACCGAGTGACCAATCGCCACGGCTGCCATGTCGAGTGAATCGTATCGCCCAGCCATAATAGTGTCAGACACACCCATTAGAATTTGCATTAACTGGGCAAGCAATAATGGCCAAGCGATCTTGGTGAGTAAATTAAATTCTCGTTTAAAATCGTTCATTTATTAGAGGGGGTCGATGCCGTTTTTGTGGAATCCTGCACTTGTGCATTTAATTGACTAAGCTCATCAATACTCAACTTGCGATATTGTCCTGGTTTCAATCCTCCCAGCGAAATATGCATAACTCGCTTGCGAACTAGTCGCACAACCTCATAGCCCAAATATTCACACATCCGCCTAATTTGACGATTTAAGCCTTGCGTCAATACAATATCAAAACTCATTTTACCAACTTGTTTTACCTCACAAGGCAAGGTAATGGTATCGAGAATGGGCACCCCGCGACTCATCTTGTATAAAAAGTTATCTGTAAGAGGACGACTGACATTAACGCGGTAAAGCTTTTCATGTGCATTCTCCGCACGCAAAATCTTATTAACTATATCACCGTCATTGGTCAGCAATATTAAACCTTCTGAAGGTTTATCTAATCTTCCGATGGGGAAAATACGTTGATGGTAATTAACCGCATCAACAATATTACCTTGAACCTTGCGTTCAGTGGTGCAGGTTATTCCAACTGGTTTATGGTAAGCCAAATATACTCTGTCGCTTTTGTTTTCTGGTACGGCGCTAATAAGATGGCCATCAACACTTACTTTATCAGCCTCTCCAATTTTAGTTCCTAACTCAGGAGTGCTGCCATTGACGATGACACGACCTTGCTCAATGAGTTTATCGGCCTCTCGACGCGAACAAAAGCCAGTGTCGCTGATGTATTTATTAAGTCTTTTCACAGTTTGCAACCACAGTTGAGAGCATGCTTGGGTAAACGATAAGCATAGCTAATTCAAAAATTTATCAGCTATCTTTGTCATAAAAATAACGTACTGCCGAACGGCTCTGAATTCTACACACATGTTGAACGGTTTAATATCCGAAACAGTACATAGCACGTAAAGAAATACTGAGGCCCTACTTTTTAAGCAAGGCCTTAATCGCTTCTGTTATTCCCTCGAGCGTTAACGGGTACATTTTATTTTTCATCAAATCGAGCATGATTTGAATGGAAGCATGATAATGCCAATACCCCTTAGGTTGTGGGTTCAACCATACGCAATACTCAAAATGATTAGTTATTCTTTGCATCCACACACTACCGGGCTCTTCATTCCAATGCTCAACACTGCCACCAGGATAGGTGATCTCATAAGGTCCCATGGTGGCATCTCCAACAAAAATGACCTTATAGTCGCTGCCGTACTTATGCAGAATTTGATAAGTGTCGATATCGCCATAGCCACGGCGGTGGTTATCCTGCCAAACACCGTCATACAGGCAATTATGAAAATAGAAAAATTCAATATGCTTAAACTCGCTGTGCGCTGCAGAAAATAGCTCTTCACATAGTTGAATATGCGCATCCATCGAACCACCAACGTCAAAAAACAGCAGCAGCTTGATATTATTACGACGCTCTGGCGCCATTTTAATATCTAAATAACCTGCATTTTTTGCCGTAGATGAAATGGTATCTCCAACATCAAGTTCATCACTTGCTCCAGTGCGCGCAAACTTCCGTAGACGTCTGAGAGCCACTTTAATGTTGCGAGTTCCTAGCTCAACATCACTCGACAAATTTTTAAACGTACGCTTATCCCAAACCTTAGCTGCAGAGAAATTGCGATTAGTGTCCTGGCCAATTCGCACGCCTTCAGGATTATAGCCATGCGCGCCGAAAGGAGATGTACCGCCAGTCCCTATCCACTTGTTACCGCCTTCATGGCGTTCTTTCTGCTCTTTGAGTCTCTCCTCGAGTGTTTTCATCAGCTCATCCAAGCCGCCTAGCGCTTTAATTTGCTGTTTTTCTTCTTCGCTAAGTACTTTTTCTAGTTGTTTACGCAACCATTCTTGAGGAATCTCTTCATCAAACAGATTTACTTGTTGAACACCTTTGAAATACTCCGCAAAAGCACGATCAAACTTGTCATATTGGCTTTCATCTTTGACCATTACGGTGCGAGAGAGGTAGTAAAAAGCGTCCATGTCGCTATAAACTACCTCGTTTTTCAAGGCCGCCATTAAATCTAAGTACTCGGTGATACTGGTTTTTACCTTATGCTTACGTAGCGTAAAGAAAAAATTAATTAGCATTGCGTCTTGCCATAAACATTAGCTTTTCAAATAAATGAATGTCTTGCTCATTTTTCAGCAACGCTCCATATAAAGGCGGTAAGGCATTTTTTGCATCTTTATCAGATATTGCCTCAGGTGGAATATCATCGGCTACTAGGAGTTTAAGCCAATCAATAAGCTCTGAGGTTGAAGGTTTTTTCTTTAAACCATTGACCTCCCGTAATTGGAAAAATGATTTTAGTGCATTATCTAACAAGCCTTTTTTCAAATCAGGGAAGTGAACTTGCACAATTTGACGCATTTCTTCGTCATTTGGAAATTGAATATAATGAAAGAAGCAACGACGAAGGAATGCATCAGGAAGCTCTTTTTCATTATTTGAAGTGATGATAACGATTGGTCGCTGTTTTGCCACAATTCGCTGTTGCGTCTCGTACACAAAAAATTCCATCTTATCTAACTCAAGTAAGAGGTCGTTTGGGAACTCAATATCCGCTTTATCTATTTCGTCAATTAGCAGGACTGGCCGATGCTCAGCAGTAAATGCCTCCCAAAGTTTTCCTTTTACAATGTAATTACCGATGTCTTTGACTTTCTCATCACCAAGTTGTGAATCACGTAATCGAGAGACCGCGTCATACTCATACAGACCTTGCTGCGCTTTTGTAGTAGATTTAATGTGCCATTGTAAAAGATTAGTATTTAGCGCGCCTGCAAGCTCCTCAGCTAGCATCGTTTTACCTGTGCCTGGCTCTCCTTTTATCAAGAGTGGCTTTTCTAAGGTAATGGCTGCATTAACAGCTAACTGGAGCTCTTTACTCGCTATATAATTCTCGGTTCCGATAAAACCCATTTACTTCCCTCTTGTGGTTAATCATTAAGTTGCGCGTCAGTTCCGCAATTAAATGTACATTGTTGCGGTCACTATACGTGTAGACTAAACTTGTGCTAATAACATATATCAAAAAAGCACTTCGCTTTTGCAAATTTCAGCATAAGCTACATACTCTAAAAGATTTACGTGTAACACAACACTTAAGATTATTAATGACAAGCACTAAGTTGCTTTGATACTGCTTTAAAATAAAAGGACCCTGCTTTATGAACGTATTTGACGATAGCTCTCTTGCCATTGGTAAGACGCCGCTTGTTAAACTAAACCGTGTGGTTTCCGGTAATGTTTATGCAAAAATAGAAAGTCGTAACCCAAGCTTCAGCGTAAAGTGCCGTATTGGCGCTAATATGATATGGGATGCTGAAAAAAAGGGGCTCCTTACCGCAGACAAAGAGATTATTGAAGCAACCAGCGGAAATACCGGCATAGCATTAGCATTTGTAGCAGCCTCTCGCGGCTACAAAATTACGCTAACCATGCCTAGCAGCATGTCTTTAGAGCGCAGAAAATTGCTTAAAGCACTAGGCGCAAACTTAGTGTTAACCGAACCGCCTAAAGGTATGAAAGGCGCGCTAAGCAAAGTACAAGAGCTGATGGATGCGAATCCGGGCAAATATGTTCCGATGCATCAATTTGAAAATCCTGCCAACCCAGAAATTCACGAACAAACTACCGGTCCTGAGATTTGGGAAGCCACTGACGGAAAGGTCGACGCTTTTATCGCAGGTGTTGGCACCGGCGGTACAATTACCGGAACTTCTCGCTATTTAAAGCATACTATGGGCAAAGGCATCACTACGGTTGCTGTTGAGCCAGAAGCCTCTCCGGTAATAACTCAGGCTCTAGCAGGAGAAGAGTTAACCCCTGCTCCACATAAAATTCAAGGCATTGGCGCCGGCTTTATTCCGGGCAACCTAGATTTATCGATTATTGATGAGGTTGAGCTTGTTAGTAACGAAGACTGCTTTGATATGTGTCGTCGATTGATGAAAGAAGAAGGTATTTTAGCCGGTATTTCATCAGGTGCCGCCGTTGTTGCGGCTAAGCGATATGCTGAACGCCCTGAAAATAAGGATAAAATTATTGTAGTATTGCTAGCCAGTGGCACTGAGCGTTACTTAAGTAGCCCATTATTTGCAGGAGAGTTTTCCGACCTTGAAGATGTGCAATAACTGGCTCTGCATTCAAAGGAAGGTTAATAACGAAAAAGGGAGCAATTGCTCTCTTTTTTTATTCATGAATTGAAGTCCATCGCCGATATCTCCCTTAGAGGTGATGACCAAATGAAATCATATTTTTTAATTTTTAGTGCGCTCTTTCTTATTAGTGCTTGCAGCCAAGATTCAGACGAAGAAGTCTCAGCAGGTCGTTACGGGATGATGAGCACAGACACGCCGCAGCATACTGCAGTAGTGTTCATTCGCGCTATTTATAACGAAAAAACCTTAGACAAAGCGGTTAGTTTGGCCGACGAACGTTTTGGTCGTTTAATGCTAAACCAACATACCAACAATAATGTTCAGCGCCATATTTTGAATTTACGCCTCGAAAATATCAGCGTAGATCCGGTTTCAGGCGGTACATTGCTATTCTCAGAAAAACTCGTGGATGCCGACATTGAAGTCAAAATAATCGGCACTTTCGATCACCAAGAAATAGTTGATTTGAAGACCATCTCAATGATTCGTGAATCAGGTAAATGG
>Ga0307933_1000750_pt1 | contig 29301 bp, 35 predicted proteins | sample OrgLakmetageno88_FD_201811 | JGI IMG/M metagenome (GOLD analysis project Ga0307933, IMG submission 201811) | Saline water microbial communities from Organic Lake, Antarctica - #88 | ecosystem: Environmental > Aquatic > Non-marine Saline and Alkaline > Saline | place: Antarctica: Organic Lake... | reverse complement strand
AAAAATTGATTGAAAAAAATATGCGATGTATGCAGGTAATCCTCCCCCTCATCGCGTCTTTATCGACCGATCATCAACTGAATCAAGTCTTGGTAATTTGAACCATAATGTCTCTTGAAATCAAAGAAAGTCTGCTTCGTTCGCTGGAAGCTAGCACAGGAGTGTTAATCTCTAAGGTAATTGATGAACTGGCTCGAAAGTACAAGTTCGACGTGGAAGAAGCTCAGCGGCTGTTTGGAGTGAGCAGCGTGAGTGTGTCGGTAAGTAAGGTCGCAAAGAAGAGGGACCAATTGTCGAAGCCATTGGTGCCACTGCCGTGGACGGGTTCGATAAAAGAAGATTGGTGCTATGGTGTGAAGCCAAACCATGGGCTGTTTAGCCAATGCACCAACAAGCCTGTAATCTCAAAGGGTGATGGTGCGTTGTACGGAAAGTTGTGCAGCACGTGCTTGAAGCAGTGTGAAAAGAACGAGCATGGAAAGCCGAACGGCGGTTTGGTGACGGAGCGCAATGATGAGGATTATAAATCGCCTGGTGGAAAAAGCCCTGTGTTGTTTTCTGCGGTAATGAAGAAGCTTGGCTTGGAGCGCGATGTGGTGGATGCAGAATGTGAAAAGTTTGGTTTGACAATCCCTGAAAGTGAGTATGTGATTGGTGAGTCGAAGCGTGGTCGTCCCCAGACGGATCGTTTCAAAAAGAAAACAGGTAATGATGTCGGGTCGCCAAAGAAGCGTGGGCGGCCATCAAAAGCAAAGCGTGAAGTATCTGTGTCAATGGCGGAGGATTTTCTGGAAAAGTTGGAGGAGCAATGTTCAGCGGTATCAAAGCAGGTAGAAGCAACTGCTGATGAAAGGTATGTTGAACCAGAAGAAGGTGAAGTAGCAAGCAGTAGCGATGAAAGTGTCGAAGAAAGTGTCGAAGAAAGTGGCGAGGAAATGAGTGCAGTTCCGGTAATGATCGGAAAAACCGAGTATTACATGTACGAGGGAGAAGCGGAAGAAGTAGGCTGCGAGGTGATGGACGAGTCTGGCACAGTGATGGGGCGTTATAAAAAGAAAAATGGTGTCGCGTCGTTGGTATTAGATAATCGTAAGATGAAGCGTGTATTGAAGTAGTAGTGTTTTATTGTAGTAGTGTTTTATTGTAGTAGTGTTTTATTGAAAAGAATTGATTTTTATTTCGAATAAAATGTTATAGTATGAATAAAGTGAATATATGGAGTCTATTTCTATTAGTATGCGTACCGACGCGTATCTGTTATGCGTATATTTTAAACCGTTATAAGTACTTGTGGCCGATAAGTGTAGCCATAGGAGTGAATTTTCTAGTAAAATATTCAAATTGGAGAGGCGAGCGTGGTGCGTTTGGTGGTGTTTTATGGTGGAACAATCTGCGTTTAGTGCATGGATTTACATATATATTGTCAGCGATATATCCGTCAGTGCTGTATCTAGACGTGTTAATTGGTATAATAGCAAAGAGTTTGAATGTTGTAAAAGAAAAATGAATTGGTATCATAAAATGTCTAGTGTCTAATCTAACTCCATTGTAATAAAGCGAATAAAAGAGTGTGTTTCTTTCAAAAAAAGCGCGAGTTGTTGGTGTTGTAGCGTAGCAATGCGGACGTGGCGTTTGGCCTTGAGAAATGCAATCTGTGTCTTGTGTTGCTGGATAGAGCGTAGTTCTGGGGATGACGTGGTTGTTTTGGGCTGTAGATGAATGTCGTCAATGCCATGTTGAATGGTTTGGCGAAGCTTGAGTTGCCGTTTCTTGTAAATGGAGCTTTGGATAGGCTTGGACATGGTGTTTGTATTGTTATAAAATCTTATTAAACTAAATGAATCAATTTAATAAGATTAAATGTGATATGTGTTGTATAAAGTGGTTGTGCTTGTTGAAATAAGTAATTGAACAATATGTATGGTTTTGTCGAAATAAGTAATTGAACAATATGTATGTGATTTACAAAAATAAGATAAACATATAAAATGAAGTTTAGTTATGGAGTATTCATTAACAGGTTTAGAAGAAGCGACTATTGAGATACAATCGTCAGTGGGTGAGTTGGAAGCTAGGAGTTCATTGCCGTGTCGGTCTTCAGTGAAAGAAAACCTCGATACTGTATTAGGAGAATACTGCGATTATATAAATGAATGGTTGGACGATAGTAATAAAATAACAGAAATGAGCCTAGAAATCCTAGTAAATCACTTAAAATATGTTTTAGTTGGAATGTTGTATAGCGATGGTGTTATTTTAGCAGATGATTTAGGAATAAAGGTACTAATAAAATGTATAAATAAAAGCGATTATAGTGAAAGTTCTCATGAAAGTATGTCTATTTTATGTTCTAATGTATATATACAATCCGTGGAAAGAATAGCAGCTTTATCGGAAACAATTGAGAGAATAAAGACTATCTACCAACCGGCAATTTACCGGTCTATCCAAGAACCCGACTTGTTTAGAACGACTTACGAAAGTCTGTTATCAAAAATATCATGCGTTATAACAGACGATTCACTGCCAGTATCGTATAATACCTATGACAAACTAATGGATTGGTGTTCGGATAACCATCGAGGGCATATAATGCGACCATTGAGAGAAGCGGACTTGTATAAGAAACAGTGTTATATGAAAAAGTATCCTGCAGAGTGTATGGTTATAGGTATAATGTAATTAGTGTAATGACTGTTGTTAAATTACTTATTTATACATAATCTATCATAGATAAGTAATTTAATCTCTAATGGGATGAAAATGTGTTAATTGTATCTAATTTTAAGATTAGTTAAACGACGACATTCGATACCGGTTAGTTGGTTGTCGTCGCACAATAAGAATCCAAGTTTGGGGAATTTATTAACATCCAATACACCGCTTATCTTGTTGTTGGCTATTGCTAAAAACTCTAAAGAGGGAATCATATCCATATTAATCGTTTTTATATTATTAAAACTACAGTCTATCTTTTGTAGTCTTGGACAATTTGATATAATAATAGGTATACAGAGAGAATTGTGTTTTATATTCAATGTTGTTAAATTGGACATGTTCAATATACGACAGTCTTTAAACATTGGATAATCGCCACCTATAAGCGGTGATTCATATATATATTTTAGTTTTTTATTGTTGTTTATAATAACATCCTCTAATGATGATAAACTATGAACTCCTTTTATTTTTTTCAATCGTTTGTTATTGGTAATAGATAAATGAGTTAGTTTAGGAAATACGTCTAAAATATCTATTGTTTTTAATTTAGGATTGTTATGAATTGTTAATCTCTCAAGATTGCAATATCCTTTTAGATTTGGTAATATTGAGAGAGGTGTCTCTTTAATAACCATGAGTAAAATATTAGGATAAATAGCAGGGTTGTTTAGTAATATGGATAAACTTATTTCGTGTTCAGTGTTAGACCCTATGTATTTTACGATAATAATAGCATCATGATGTGAGTTAATATAGCAACACATTGAATATTTACTATTTATTACTTTATATTATTGACTTTAAAGTGATAATTTGTTTATAATGAAATGGTAAATATCCCTTAACAGTGATAGATACTGTCATCATTAATGTATTTAATAAAGTGATATATTTTTAACAATATCTCGAGTGGTGTTGTATATTGAGAGAATATGGGTGTTATTAATATAGTATGGTAATATTAGTTTAATAGGGTTGTGATAAGAGTTATGTGTTTGTATAAATAAGTAATTTAATAACCAGGAATGGGGTTGATACTTATTATAAACCTGCTTAATGTTGTTCTCTCGGTTTTCAGTTTTAAAAGAGTATTTAGGTTATTGTATTAAAAGATAAGAGGGTTATAAATCGATTGAGTAATTGTTTTTTTTAGCTCCATAGTACCATAGTTGTGATAAACTTTATAATCGTCGTTTATTTTAATTTCTTTTATTAATCCGTTTTCATAGTCGAAAGATTGGTTATCATAGGCATCCCCTTTGATTTCAAAAACCAATGATTCTATAAAACACGGCTCAGTGCATGTGTAATTGATTAATAATTCAATCACATTATTATAGCCCATTTTACCGAAATTAATGGAATCATGAGATATGAATTGAATGACACTATTATTTATAACGTTTAATTTTATCTCTCTTCGTGAGATGGTAATGTAGGCAGACTCAATTGTTAATAGGGCTGACGGTTTTAAAGTAATTTTAAACTCTTTAATACTAAACTTTAAATCGTGTAATTGGACGACTTGGTTTGGCATTACCATTAGATCGGAGTTGCACATGGGTTCAAAAAGACTGATGTATTTTTTTTCGTACTGCGATAGGGGCATTAACGACTGGTCAATGGCCTCATCGCCAGTCATTTTTATAACAGAACGTATATAACACACATGGTTGCCAATAATATCATACTCAACTAACTGATGATAAATATCAGGATAATATTTTCTAATATATAAAGCGTCCTCCCCATTCGATATTTTAGAATTGGAAAAATGAGATGTAATTAAATAGTCTATTAATGATTTAGCATTGGGATGTTTTAAATCGATATGAGGTATTAGCGAGGTTTGTGGGTAAGGAATATCTTTGTCTTCGAGAAGGTAAGTCATGGCTGTAAGGTTTCCACTTCTAGCGCTGGAGATGGGTAAAGAGTGTCGTTTATGGATTGGAATAAATTCAAGTAATTTTTCTAGCATAGGTTGATTATGGCTACGAATGGCTTGTTTAATATGATCAATGGTAGTCGTTTCTCTTAGGTTAATAAGATTGAGGATTTTATTACCATTCGCAAAGTCGGGGTTTTTGATAATAGTTTGTAAAATGGCGTCTAGATTGTCCTGGAATCCTTTCATAATAACTATGTCGTCAGAAGAGGCGATAGTTTCCCGAATGGCTTCAAGATTGTTATCGTTTTCAATATATTTAAAATGGTCTGGAATAGCGATGTTATTATGGTTATACAATTGGCAGATAGCGGTTGCGGACATCATGGTGGATTTTCCTTCAATAGTAACGTAGTGCTGACACGGGTAAGAGGTGTAGCATATATCTCCTATTGTAAAGGGAGTTTTGATATCCATAATACGGGAGAATAACTATCTTATAATAGTATATTTAAGTTTATTTACAGTTCTGATAAAAAGTATATTACATAATTGGGAATGGATAATTATGTTTATTTTAAGTTGAATAGTTATACTTTTAATGCGTTCTCTCATAATAGAGTTTATAAATACAAATTAGATTGTAATCAACTATCGAGAGACGTTGATATTTAGTTAATTTGTTTTATTTTTATGGTTTTAGTATCAATAGACTTCAATTACTTATTATAATTGAAATTATTTGAAATTATAAGTATTTTAACAAGTGAATGGAAATACTTATAATAATTAATCTAAAAATGATTAAAGTTGAAATGTAGAAGAATCTATATAGCGTTATTAATAAACCATGGCTACATTTGAGAACGACATTACAGATGACAAAATGACGGAAAACCAGATATGCGCTTTGGAATGGGCACAATGGTTGGTGGAGAACAACACCTATACCGAAAATCAGATGACGTTTGTGAAGACCAAGATGCAAGAACTTCCAAGAATTACAACAGTGGATGACGATATTTACCATCAACTCGAGGCGATGTGTGCGCAAGCACACCTTAACAAGAATATTCCTGAATTTGATGAGTTGTTTGGATTTTAGTTTGAGGTAGTTTGAAAGTGTAATTTATTTTTGTTTACGAGATAACTTATTCATCTATACTAAATAAGTATTTTAATAACAGGACTAGGGTTGGTGTTAATTATTGTCTATGCGACCAATATGCCAAAAGTGGATGTTATTATCCCCCATAAAATATCATTGTTGTTGTTGATGATTTGAATATTATTAGTAATTAAATTAAACGTATCATATAGATTTAAACGCGGTATTTAATTACGAATACGAATAATGGCTTTTCACGACGATCATTGTTATAATTACAAATACAATATAATATTTATTGGAAGGCGATTTATGGAAGTAATTAACAAAGTGGATGTGTTTATGGCGAGATATGATGTCGTACAAAACAACATGAACACCAAATGGTAATGGGGTTCATGTTGGTTCTACATTCTCTTTCCCTATGGTAGTGTAAGAAAACAGTGATTATCATCAAATTACCTTTTATAATTGAGTATTTTTATTACTCATTTATCGTTTTCCTACTCATTTATCGGTTAGAGGTTTTGGTGATTTTACCAATGTAATCGCATCAAGGGGTCGTTTGAGACTATGGTTTTTAACCGGAGGACATTCTAATTTATGATGGGTTTTATAGCGTTCTTTACATTGTTTAATATAGTCTAATTCATGTGGCCACATATTATCAAACGAGATACCATCAGATGTTTTGAACTTTTGAGGATGTTTAAAAATGTATTTTCTTGTTTTAAGTATCTTATCCAACCGTCGAAAGTCTTTTTGTAAGCACATAGTAGTATAATATAATAGCACTATGTTTTTAATATAATTAATTGATATACTGTAAGGCGTATATAAAAGTATTATTTTTTATATGATTTACGTTTATGACCGGATTTAGTATGGCGTTTTGACTTGCTTTTTCCACCGCGTTTCTTTCCACCATGCGATTTACTGGTGTGTTTCATACCACCTTTTACCATTTTGTGTTTCATACCACCTTTTACCATTTTGTGTTTCATGGTTTTTTTTCGGCGACGTCTCGTTTTACGTTTCATACCACCAGCCATGTCATCATACATACCACCAGACATACCATCATCATGGTCGCCATATATATCGCCTACTTTGTGGAGACTTTTATCCTGACCATCAGTGCCTTTTACAACCTTGTATTTGGCATACCCTTCTTGGTTATTAGAAATGTATTCAAGATGATCACCAACTTTGACTTTATCAGAATCAAGAACATCGTAGATGTCTTCGGGTTCATAAACAGAATGAGTAGTCATATAATTATATAGCGATATTTTATTTTAGTCAGAGAGACAATAGTGGCTATAAATCTTAGTTTTATTTCTATACTATAACTATTATACGAATAAGTATTTGTTCATATCCTTTTAAATTGATACAATGAGTATATAAGAGTGGTTATATAGCACTATGTCTATCCCAACATCAATAAAACTTAATTTTAAAAACATACGCATAATAAGGCAAAAACATAACATACTATTAGTATTTAACAGTATCAAAGATAACGAACAATCAGAGTTTTATAATAATATTAATAGAAATGAATTGGCTAGAACGCTAGAAGAACTGGATCTAAGAATTGATACGTTTTGGGAAAAATGTCGTAAAGATTATTTATTTGCTAAAATATCATCATGTCATTTAGCGAAACGCGCCTCTAGACAGGGTTCTAAAGATGAGGATGTACAAATAAGAACATGTAATTTTATAACTAAATTGTGTGGCGTTTATATTACGAATTTAACCACAACTTGTTTTAGACCAACCAAAGACGGACATATCGTGTCAAAACAAGATATGAAACAGAACTCTATTACAATAGATCAGTGTTTAAAGTCATTTGATGCTAAAGTTAGTGGTAAAATAGAGGGGTGGATATCGGCAAAAGTAGCGTTTGGAAGTGGTGGTCATCAGGATAATGTATTTGAGGAGATGGACGGTCTTGCGTTTTGGTGGTCTAAATATAAAAACGGGTCATCTCAGTATTTAATTATTTTATTGGATACGGATTTGGTAGATAAGAATACATGTATAAAAAATAAATATAACACTGTTGAAAATATAAAGATATTCAACCATGTAGAGTTTCAGGATTATGTAATATCGACATTTTATGAAGACAATATGTAATTACATATTTTAAACGCTAGATTAAATGAAATTCGTTTTCTTGCAATTGTATTACTTTCGCGGTAATTAGTAAGGAATAAGGAGTTGTATTTTTCTCTCTGTATTGTTATATAATCGTTCATTTTTATTACCAAGTGTTCTTGTTCTTTTAGCGTCATTGGTTTGTTTATAACCAATGTTGCATAACTACGCGCAGATAGTTTTGGTGTATTATCTATAAAACGTTCTTCATTACTGACTATTTTAAACCCCAGTTGTTTTTCGACACTATCATCAATACATTTCAGTAGAATATTGGTGATATTTTTTTTAGTTTCTCTTGTAGCTCTCTCGATCTTATATTTTTTATTTTGTCGAAGGTTATATATCTCACCACCTATTGTATAATTAGTTTCGTTATTTAATTTTATTGTCATTTGTTTATCAGAAGGGTAAATATGTGTCGTTATAAAATCGGTTTGGTATTGTTTTATGAATGATATGCTACACACTGCATAACTAGTATCATTAAATACTTGTTCTTCGAATATATTTATACGATTAATGGTATATGTATTTAAAAAACGTTTTCTTAATTCAGTATCTGATTTTCTAATAGACGAAATAAAATTTAATGGAATTATCATTATACCCCCTTGACAAGGATCTTCAATTATACTAATTATAAAGCATTTATATAAATCATTACATTTAAAAAATTCATACAATTCTTTATTGTTGTTTTTATTTCTTGCTAAATAGGGCGGATTTGTTAGCACATATTTATTTTTATAACAAGGTGGGTTTTTTAAAGTATCTCGTTGAGTAGAATGTGTATATATTGGATCTATGTCATAAGCTTCAATGGTATATTTGCTTTTATCCTTTATGAATCCTAATAAATCTCCATTGCCTACAAACGGCTCTATTATAGTATTAACATTGTCTGGAATACTCATATTGGATAATATGTATTCATAATTGGTTGTATAAAATTGACCTAATTGTCGTTTTAACATTGTTTTTATTCTTTTAACAATGTTATAAAAATATCAATTTAAATTATTAATGGTTAAGTGGGATGTCATTAACGAATGACTATTTTAACAAGTGGAGTGGTATTTGAGTTGTTTTATGATTAAATTGAAGTTAAATTAATTACTAACCAACTAATTAATTTCAATCAAGCATCAAGCAGCAAGCAAAGCAATTTCAATTTCAAATACGAATTGCTAATCAAGACTATGGCTTCTTACAACGACGATATGCCCCACGACCAACCTCGACTCGACCAGAACGGCATCCCCCTTTGCGAACCCAGCATTTGCATTCCTCGGGTGTTTCAAAACATCAGCGACCGACGCATCTTTGCCATCTTCCGTGAGCTACGCATTGGCTTTGTTGAGAAGATTGACATGGTTGAGCGCACTGGCAAAGACGGCAAAGAGTACAACATGGTGTTTGTACACTTCCGCAACTGGTTTGTTCAAGACGAGATTGCTGACGTTATGCGCGAGCGTCTTCTGTCTGGAGAACAGGTCAAGATTGTCTATGATGAGCCGTGGTTCTGGAAGATTCACGCATGGAAGCCCAAGCAAGAACGACGCCAAGCTGAAGGACGTCGTGTTCAGCCTTTTGTGGATTTTGAGTTTCGTGAGCAAGTGAAGCGTACTCGCCCAGCACCACCAACTCGCAAGGCACCAAAGGTAGCAGGTAAAGATCAAGAATTCCCAAAGGCCAACCGATACGCAGGGTTTGTTAAAGCGGTGACTAGCGACGATCACGAGCCTACACCCCCCACCCAAGAAGAGAAGCCTGATGCACTAGAAGAGTCTGAATAGAGTTTGTTTCTTAAATTCAATCCTACAAACCAATATCATCTGATTCATCTAAAACACATACATACTCACATTTCTTTTCCCTACTCATTTCTCTTTTCCCTACTCATTTCTAGGCAGATGGTGTGATATTACGGTTTATAGTGTTGGTTAATTTATTGAAATATATGTAATATTGTTAAAATATATTACTTTGTATTGAATAATATAATCGATACTCTATCTAGAATGATATGGTATGCTTTCTCTCCACTTAATATTAATGTATATAAAACGATAAATTGTAAATATTCAATGTGTTGTTATATTCAATCAGATCGCGATATTAATATTGTCGTAAAATACATAGGGTCTAATGACGACTATGAAATAAGCTTATCTAAATTGCAAAATAATCCCTATATTTATCCTAATATTTTAGTCATGGATATTAAAGAGACACCTCTATCAAGATTACCAAATTTAAAAGGATATTACAATCTTGAGAGATTAACAATTCATAACAATCCTAAATTAAAGACAATAGATATTTTAGACGTATTTCCTAAACTAACTCATTTATCTATTACCAATAACAAACGATTGAAAAAAATAAAAGGAGTTCATAGTTTATCATCATTAGAGGATGTTATTATAAACAACAATAAAAAACTAAAATATATATATGGATCACCGATTATAAGGAGTGATTATCCAATATACAAAGAGTGTCGTATATTAAACATGGCGAATTTAACTACATTAAATATAAAACACAATTCTCTCTGTATACCTATTATTATATCAAATTGCCCAAGACTCCAAAATATAGACTGTAGTTTTAATAATATTAAAATGATTAATATGGATATGATTCCGTCCTTAGAGGTTTTAGCAATAGCCAACAACAAGATAAGTGGTGTATTGGATGTTAATAAATTCCCCAAACTTGAACCAACTAACAGGTATTAAATGTCATCTTCTATCTAATCTTAAATTATAGGGTGTTCTCGTAATTCTATTAGTGGATGCCTATCTATTTATAGCAAAAATATTGAGCATATTTATTGTAGTAAAAATAAAATTAATAGTTTGGATTTAAAAAATAACCATGGATTAAAGCAATTGAGTTGTTATAAAAATTCTATTACTTCTTTAGTAGCGATAGAAGTGGCATGTGATCATTTAGAAAGACTTTATTGTAGCTTTAATAAAGTTCATTTGGATTTTATATATAAAATGAAAAAATTACGTCATTTAACTTGCAGTTATACCTCTGTTGATGAAACATTTTTAACGAGTCGTAATATTCAGAAGATATTACAAATGGAAAATTTTGTGTCTTATAATGCTAAATTACATAATATCACTCCACGTTTTATAGACACAAAATTTGTGGTTAATGTAGTAAATGGTCATCTGTCTTTGTATAACGCTAATGAATATATACAATACATTAATAGACGTAATGAAATAGCAAGACGACGAATGCTTACAGCTATGATGTTTGGGGGTATTGCAGGCGCTATATAAATCGTATTACCATTGGTATTAAAAATAATAGGTTTGTTAAAATAGTCGTTATTCAATTACTTTTAAGTAGTATTAGGGGTGTTATAAAACACATTATCCATGTTTATAGTGTTCGTCTGTTCATAGGGACCCCACATCCAACCATAAGCTATATAATGCTGATTGTTATCGGCATGTCGCCTTACCGTAACCATTATTTCAGGACAACTAACAGTAGTGTATAACTTCCCACTAGGTAGCTCATAAATACTCATTTTACATAATTCCGTATTTATCATAACATAATTTACATTATCTCTAACAAAGAATACTGGCTCGCAACATGCTCTATAACGAGTGCGGTATAGTTTTAGAGGTATTGTGATTCCATCGCCGAAAATAAGTATTTCATCATACTGAGTCATGCCTTTAGTAATATCTTCTGTGCTTGTAAAAGAGCCGTCACTATATAGATAATGTGTATCAATTCCATCTGAATCACAATAGTTAGCCTTTAACCAATAATTAGAGACTGTAGAATGTATTTTAGCATAATAGTAGTTTGAAATTGGTTTATAGGAGGCGCTATCTTTATGTTGATTTGCTTTACAGTCACCTATATTTTCGTTTTTTTGACAAATAGCAATGTCGTTCAATTTCCGATATGACCACTTACTAATTTTAAATTTAACATCTTCATCAGTTAGATATTCATAATCACTATTGTCATCGTCATCGTCATCACTATTGTCATCGTCGTCGTCAATACAATTAGTATCTTCATTCTTATAGTCTAGCAAAATAGGTAGCCATTCTTTATGTGACGGAGAGACCATACGCTTTGAGAATTTATAATAATAACGATTTCCTACCATAATAACAAACAATTGTATTACATCTTCCATCTTATAATCACATGAATCTAATAATCCACATTCTTCTATTAATTTTTGATACATACTATCATCTGGGTGTGTATCAATATAGTAAATAGCCAAAAAGACAATATCATCAAACCACAACATATCATAAGTGCCATTTTTTAGACAAACAAGGGGGGGTATTGTTTTATAATAAACTTTACTTGTAAAAGAGCAATTAACTGGGTAAATATTAATTAAGTCTAAGAGTTCATCGTCATCTTCAACTTTAATCAATTCAATACTTAAAAACTCCATATGCTGTTTAATTTCATTAGGTATCGTAGTCATTGTCCAACATATATCAATCATTTTTGTCAATATATTGATATATGACTTCATATATGAAATACTATCACTCATCTTTAAACTATGATTATTGTCTATAATCATAGTTTGACAGCGATCAATTTAATCGCTAATTTAACAAGTAGATTTATAAATCAGCGGTTTTATTATAATTGATTTATAAAATTGAAAAGTAATTGTAAATAGATACCAATTGTAATTTAACACCTCCAAGAGTCATTTATTGACCGATTCAAGCTGAAACGTTGCTATGTTTCCCTACAATGACTACTACACCATCACCCCCAACGAGCGCTTTGTTGAATACATGCGCTACTACACCAAGATACCTGAACATGCCTACGACGTCTTTCACGGAGAACCTCATTTCATGAATGAGATGAGCAACCGTCTGAACCAAGATGATTCATTCAAGTCGGCGGAAGTAGTAGCGACACTAATGATGGATCGGCTACTGACACCAAACGCATTTGGGTATGTAGAGTACCAAGCTCAATTTGAGCGTTTCAAGAGCGACTTTTGTGGCTTCTTTGTGAATTTTAAGGGGTTTCGTGATGATGCAATCTTTCTAAACCACAATGAGGAGTCTATTTTCGTTCCAGATTTGGATATGGCTTATCATGATTCTGAACCGGTGGCGCATTTCTCGGTGGAAATGGCCATTGACATGTGGTACGGCTACTTCGGTACTGATCTTTTGGAGCGCGAGCAAGACAAGCAAAACATGGGATATGACATTCAAGATGTCATCGCTGACGGTCCAAACTCGCAGTTTTACCTCGACACCATCATGGCGGCATTTAACGAACATCCAAAATTCCTCATTCCTACATTGGTGAATATTGTTATGGATGCGTATGACTTTGTCATTTTGAAGCGGGGAAATCAGATGATGGTGGATAGCGAGGAGTATCAATGGAAACCTCTTTACGATGGGTTTGAAATATTACCAGATGCGGTTGGTGTAGCCCAAGACTACAACTTTCTAGAGGACGAGCCTATCGAGAGGTACATTAACGAGGATGTGGAAGCCGTTGAGCATGTGCCTTACGAGCCAATGGAATGGCAAAACCAGGCGTTTGACGTGAATTCGCCTATTTGGAACCAGTATCGAGACCCAAAAGACCCCGCGGGCGACATTGAAGATGATTTAGAGTGTCTTTTAATTTTGTGATGGATTTTGTGATGGATTTTGTGATGGATTTTGTGATGAAAATTGATTTTTATTTATAATGTATTTTAACACCCCGTCAATTGTCAAATACAATATTCGCAATCGTTTTACCTTTCATAGATGGAATATCAATAGAATCCAAACACGAGTCACCATACAAACATATTAATTCATAAATAAATAAGGTTTTCACATGTCGAATAAGACAATCTAAAACGGCTATTTTACGATGCTGTTTTGCTATTTTTATTAATGGATATATGTTCTGTTGAATAACAATAAGTTCAATATCATTCATAGTTGAATCAAAATGTATATTGGCTTTGGATAGAACAAAGCATATTTCAAGACAACATTGAAAAAGTGATCTTGCTATGTTAATGGGTCTTTCTCCATCACCATCAGACAAAAGAGTATTTCTATTTTGATTTAATAACCCATAATGACTAGTGAGTTTATCCCATCGTTTTATATTAGTATTTAAAATACCTAAATGATATGTATCACCACCACGCATAACGTCCAATCCATAACAAATCATGTAATCTCTTATTTGTCTCTCAATCATACTGTAATTTTTCTCTAACTGTAGTGTGTTTAGTATGCTACTCCAGGTATCAACGTCTCGTTTTAAACATGAATGTTTTTTTACCTTGTAAAAATTAAACATGGCTGTTTTAAGACCCAACCAAAACTTCTCTATATGATAATCCGCATTTGTTTTAGACGCCATATTATATATTTATATATCATTAAATTGATTAAATATTAACCAATTTATTAACTAATATTAAATTATGAAAATACAAGTTCTCTCCGATATTCATTTGGAATATAGAACCTTACTACCAGAGTTAATACCAAAAGCACCTTATTTATTCTTGCCTGGAGATATTGGTAAATTACACATTCCAATTTATAAACAATTTATGGATTATGTTTCTTCTAAATGGAAACATGTGTTTATTACATTAGGTAATCATGAGTTTTATAATAATAAAAAAGACGTCGATACATTAATAGATGAATATACTGAATTTTTTGAACATTACGATAATATTACATTATTAGAGCAGAACATAGCGTATATAGAAGATTACTGTATTATAGGTCTCGTATTGTGGTCGTATATCGACCCAACTACCGATGCTGGACGGTATATTAATTGCCCAACGCATATAAAACAACGCATTGACGTTTCAAAAACGTCGCCATCTAATCCAATACGAACAGTGCCCATCGGCATCGATCTCTATAATGAATTACATAGCATTTCAAAAGAGTGGTTATTGGAAACGTATAATCCCCATCAACCTAAAACAATCATCATGACACATTATCCTCTATCAAACGATTCACGTATGATACATAGTAAACACCATAATCAACCTCAGTATATTAAAGACCTTTTTACCAATAATATTCACTTATTTCCAGCCAATGAAAACGGTAAGCTTGTGTGTATCTCTGGTCATACTCATCATTCAGCCGATTTTTACTGTAATGATTACCCAAATCAACAAGTACGGTATATTTCAAATCAGTTGGGTTATGTTGATGAAAATAACCAACCTGACGCGATTGTGTTGGAAAAAGTATTTACTCTTGATTAATGATATCTGCATTTTGCTGATTTGATAACAGTTGTATAAACGCTAATTCTCTAATTGGATGATTAAAATAAAGTTGTGGTCGCGGATGACAGTATCTAAATTTAAATATACGTATTTTATTGTAATAGTTATCGTTTATTATAGTTGTTAAACATTGTATATTATTTTTAATTTTATTGTCATATGTTTTGGGTATAAAACTCAATATATGGCCTCTTATTTCATAGGGTATGGAGCAAAAAAGGCAATAGCATGGCATCGATATAATTATAGATAGGATACTATAATATTTATATTTAACTATACCTAATAGAAATAAAATTGGTAAATATAAATATAGACATATGTTATTTTTTATGTAAAATATAAAATAATATGTTATATTATAAATGTCAGTATCTAGTGATAATCTTGTAGCCTATTCTAATGAATCTAATGATTCTAGATTGTTAAATGTTCGAGTTGATGCTCGTGATGGTACGAATAAACTTCATGTTACAGACCAAAAGTCGGAAGAATTATTAATGGATATTAAAAATGCGGTATTAAGTATTACGCCGACTGTGTATAAGCCAGAAGACTTGTTAGGTGAAGAGTTAGTAGCAAGTGGTTTTTCTAAAATGAGTGATGTTTCTAGAGTAAGATCTGTTAATATTTATTATGAAGATGTTGTTGTTACTGGTGAGGGTGAAAACGAAGTAGTAACAGAAGGTCATTATATTTCTGTTTTTGGGAGAATTGGTGGTGTGCAACTTGATGAAAATTCTCAAAATAATTACGTAACTGATCACGATGTCGCATCTGATAGTAGTAACCCTCACAAAGACATTGAGATTTTTCGTTTTTACCCTAAAACAAATTTAGGCAAAACTAAAAATATATTTAATGTTGTCGATTTAAATGTAAATGGATTAACTAAAGTATTTTTACAAAATTCAAATGCAAAAGCTATTACAGGGGGTTCAGCTTTTGTCGCTTCACAATATTAAATAAAATAGTAATTTAATATAAATGAACAAAACAATATACACATACTGGGATTCAATAGAATTACCTTTATTTAACAAATTATGTATGGAAAGTTGGAAAAAAACAAATGGTGATTATGATATTGTTTTATTAAATAAAAACAACTTTAAAGATTATATTAAACATATTCCCGAAGGGTTTGATAAACTTATCGTTCAACATCAGAGTGATTATATTAGATTATATTTATTGTATTTTTATGGTGGCGTTTGGTTAGATAATACTATATTATTATTAGATACCTTGGATAAACTAATTGATATTACTTCTAATAAACTACAATGTTTCAAATGCTATTTTAATGGATATATTGTAGAAAATTCTATTATATGTTGTCCTAAAGGTAATAATTATATGAAAATATGGTTATCTCTGTACACGAAAGCAATAACTATTGGATTTACAACCTTCTATGATCTAAATAAAAATAAATATCATTTAATATATAAAGAATACGACTATTTGTCTCGTATATATTTAACCAATATGATTATATTGGTTAAATATATATGAATAACCAACATATAAATAACGACGTTATAGTGTATGAAAGACAAATTATGAATTATAATCCTCGCTGTTTTTTTTTAAAAAGAAGATATCAACATAATATGTTTATAAATTTTACAAGAATAAATCTACAAGATATGTTTATAAAATTTACAAGTGATAATAGAAACGAATTTTTAAACATAATTAAAAATAGACCCGTTATAAATAAAACTATTCTTAATATAGTAGATTTAAATAGACTACGTGAATCACAATAGATAATTCAGTACCCATAGTATTAAATAAGTTATAACAATTGCAACCACGAAAGCGGTTCCTCCCCATAAGCCTGACCCTGCGACTGAATAATATGGATTGAGAGACTTGCCAAATAATTGCGTTTTATCAATTATAATATCCATCAAATAGCCTATAAAAAAGGCGAGTGTCAATTCACTACCCAATAGCTTAATACTATTTAGAGATGGTGTTTTAGAATATACTAACTCTGTTGTTGGTAGCTTACCAATTGACGCGATTATTACTAATAAATAACCTACTATAACGGTAAGTCCTGCGTACAATCCAGCCTCGACAATACTTTTGTTGCTAAAATACTGGCCGAGTGATTTTATAATAATCCCATTATGATAATCATACAATGGTTTGCGAGTAAGGTCGTTTAATATAACATCACTGATAAACGATACGCAGAATAATGTAATGAGAAAAAGTAGTTTAAACCGCATTGGGAACTAAGTATAATATAATAATAAAATAGTATTGTTTAACGATTAAGGGTCGTATTATGAAAAAGTATTTGTATTAAATAACAGTCATCATCTATCGCTAACAGTTGATGAAACTCATTGCTATAGACGGTCGATAACCCATTACCAACAATCCGTGTGGTAATGTCATTACCTCTAGTTCCATAGTTCAAATACTTAATTTCTCTCAATTTACCATTATAATCCTGTAATTGGCTTGGAATCAACGGTCTGTAAAAAGTTAATCCTGAGTAGTTATGGAGTGATGTTTCTTGGTTTAATGGAATATGTATTAAACTAAGATTGTAGTGTTCGGTGTTGTCTAATTGGACATGGTTGTAGCATTGATCTTTTGTAGAGAAAGACAACCCAATAGAAAGCTGGTTAAAACAGTCGTATATGGTGTCAAAATCATATTTATCGTTATTAGGATACCCTCCCATGTCAACCCAATCTAATAGAGTATGAAATTGGGTTTTAGCTAATTGTAGTTTTGTTTCCTCATTAAATTTAGTTGTTCTCATAATAGGATACCAATCGTGACCATAATAATTGGTTAAAAAATAAGTATATAAATGGGCTTGGTTGATAACAGTGTTTTCTTGTTGATAGAAAACATATGATACTTGGTTTATTTTTTTATTTAATAACCGCATATTATACATAAGACCCAGCAATGAGCGGTCTGCTTTGATAAAATTGAGAGAACGAGACATAAATAATAATATACTTGATTTGGTTTTAAATATATGTTTATATAAATGAGTGGATGTGGGAGCGGTGTTTATATTAGAGTTTTAAGTCTCTAATAAAATGAACTTAAAGAGTAATAGTGTTAGTATATAGGTAAGTGGGATTAAGTGGTAGTTGTTTGATACCATACTTACTTTGTTGCTGTCTAGGTTTAACCGGCGGTGGCTCAATGGTAGAGCGTTCGGTTGTAGTGGAAATAAAACCCGATTGGTTCCTTGTTCGATTCAAGGTCGCCGGAGACTGAGTGGTATTAGACACACTCCCTGGATGCGTGTCCGAGTGGTTAAGGAGATAGACTTAAGATCTATTGCGTTTTTACGCTCGTAGGTTCGAATCCTGCCGCATCCATCGTGTTTGGTATCACCAAACTCTAACAATACAGATTTTTATATAAAATAACCTTATTGGTTATTTAACGGTGTATTGTCCCAGCAACAAAACAATAAAGGTATTCCTTTGTATATACCGTTTGGAGACAGAATGTCTCGTTTCAGCAAAAAAAAATTAAGATCCCGTTTGTTTGGTTTCAGCAATACTAAAATAAAAAGTTGCTTTGCAAGTTCAACCAAACAGTACCTCTGATAGAGGCGTCGAGTTGGAAGGCTCATTGATTCTCTAACTCAGCATGCTTAGAGTGCCCGATTCTTAGTCGGGTAGTTGTGGGTTCAAATCCCATTGTAGCGTTGACCGAGTGGTTAAGGTGATTGATTACTAACCAATTGTGTTCTACACACACAGGTTCGAATCCTGTACGCTACGAAAGTGTATAAACCTAAAACTACCATAGATTCTATAGCTCAGTTGGTTAGAGCGCTCGGCTGTTAACCGAGATGTCATAGGTTCGAATCCTATTAGAATCGTACATGTAGTTTATGGTTGATATACCGTGCTATTTAAATACTTTTAATTTAATATTATGTTGATAAATATAATATTAAATTACTTATAATTACCAATATGAAAACGATTACGCTCAATATTTTAGAGTTACAGACCTCTATTTCAAATTCCAACACTACCAATTCGCTTATCAAACTTACAAAACATAATACTATTGTATCTAGGAAAAACAATCCACCAGCCACCAATCCACCAACCTCAATCACCAATATTATACCAACGTTAAATCCAATCAATAAGACATCTATTCTATTAAAACAACTTAATCAACAACGCCAATGTTTTAATTTAAAAACGCTCCAATTTACAAGGTAATTCCGACTTTCAAATAATAGTGATTTTCTATGTTGTTTTTATAATAGATATATTAATTATGACGGAATTATCTTCTACAATTCAATTAAGTACGAAACAAGGACTTGTCATTGATGTCGTGGTTGGCGAACTTATAGATAAGCTTACAGAAAACAACCAACACGAAACTATACCTAAAGAACAGTTTATATTTTACCTTTGTTCTCTCGTTTTAGACCACATCAGCAAGGTAATAAAAGACAATAAAATAACCTCTGATGAGAGAGTAGAGTTAATTATAGATATAATATGTGTTTTGTTAGACCAATTGCCTCTGGATAAAAATGTCAAGAATTTTTTATGTGCGTTTATCGAAGACGGGGAAATAAAAAATATAATCAAGGATTTAGACGAACGTGGTACGCAGCGTTGTATGGGATGTTTTGGTAAATTATTTCGCGCATGTATTCGTACATCAAACACCTAAAACAAAAATCAATTACTTTCAAAATCACACATTATCAAACAATTTCACGACCACCAACTAGGATCACCTTCAATGGGAGCGTCAGACCAAACTACTGGTTTTGGTTTAATAACCTCATAGTGTTCTTCTTCAATTTCTTCTGGAATCGTCATTACTGATGGTTGGCGATACACTGGCATGTCATTGTTATTGTACGCAATGTTGCTCAAAACCGGTTTAACCATGGTTGGTTGTCTAGCGACAGTAACCATGAAACCATTACCATGTGATGGAGACTCGGCAGCTTTGATTGGTTCTTCTTCAACCACTTCTGGTAGTCGTCTGTTGGTCAATGGTAAGTCTTTGGCCTTGTTAGCCATTTCACTCCAGGGCATTTTAGCCATCGAGGGTTGTCTTGCAACAGCCATAGTAGCAAAAGTGGGCTTATTTCCAAGCGAAGGAAACTCCAGAGCGTTAAAAGATACTTGAGACGATCCCTTTACTTTCTTGCGTAATCGTGTTCCGTCGCGCATTCTATCGACATTCAATACTAGCATATCGTCTTCATCGACGATAGCAAACGTCTTCTTTGGTCCATTGCGAGAAACCATTTCAATTGACATGATGGCGAGCTTGATTTAATACTGTTGTGGTATGGCTACATTTTTTTTCAATTTAATTATATATTAGCCAGATATCGACCAAACTAGTTATTTTGACATATTCTTTAAGATACATGACTTAACTATTATAAAAACTAAATTAAAGAAATAACCGTATTAACTATTAGTAAGAGTAGTATAAGAACATACCAATCTACTCTTACCAAGCCCTTATAGCTCAGTTGGTTAGAGCGCGGCGCTTATAGTTATAGCTATATTTCAGGTGGGTTTATAGACCATCCAAGCAACGTCGAGGTCGTGGGTTCGATCCCCACTAAGGGCAATTAATTGCTGTTATTAAAATACTTATTTAAGCAACACTAAACGGCTCTGTGGCGCAATTGGATAGCGCATTGGTTTTCTAATCCACCGGCTGTGAGTTCGAGTCTCACCAGGGTCTATGTGATAAATTAAATTTGTCATTATATTGTACTATAATGACAAAAACCAGTAAGAATCATAGACGTAGAATAAAAAAACTTGTTGGAGGAAAACGAAAAACTAAAAATGCAAAACGACTCTGTAAATATAATAAACGAGGTGGTAGAGTTGTTAAACTATCACAAGAATACGTTGAAAAATGGATGCCTCTTCAGTGCAAACAAGATATGGATTGTGGTCCAAATACATTTACATTTTTAGGGTATGTTGGTAAGGAATTAGGCGAATTTATCGGTAGATTAACCACATTTGGACTCGATCCTAATATTATTTTACAGGAATTAAACATTGGTTATGGAGAAACTCATAACCCAGTTCAATGTTTCATGAGAAACGATGATGGCAATATATTATACGATGCTAATATGGTTAATAAAGTATTATTAGAAAATGGTATGGCGGTTATTCTAGCCCTATTTAGGAACAATGGTGGGCATTTTGCAGTGTTGTGGCGCAATTACGAAGGTATTGTTGAAATATTAGACCCTCAGGCAGCATTGCGGTCACCAAATTCTCAACCGACACCCATGGTTGAGAATATTGATGGTACAACAATTGGGGTTCTTAGTCCCGAATCTTACATGTATTACTACCTAGAACAAGGACAATATACAGAGGGATATATATTTTTACAAGAACAATTCTATAATGAAGCGACTATGGTTGAAATGAATGTCGAAAATGAAGATCCTGTTTTTTAATAAATAGTTATAAATCGACGGATACTCGCATAGGTCGGCACCCATCTTCGTGTTCTATACCACTTTCAATATCATCTAAATCTTCTTCGTAGCGTTTTATCCACCCTTTGTCTTTCGCTTTAAACCAAAACGTTTCTTGATAATGATCCTCGCTATCCTTCTCTCTATATTTAAATGGGTCTATGAGTTCGTCTAAAAAGGGATTCATACGCTCGGGGTCTAATAACATTGAACGCTTTGGTTTGCCATGTTTTTTAATATAATTAGAATAAACATCATAGGTATATATTTTAAATGGGCATAATAATCTGCTTATAAACCAACGGCTTTTTATTTTTTCAGCATTTTTAATTTCTGTAACAAACATGGCATCAATCAGAGAATACGCGGACTTTAGTAATAGAATTTCTTTAATAAGTTGTTTTTTTCGATGAAATAATTTCATTATCTGATAACGCATATCTCGGGTCATATGCTTTCCACGTGCAGTCATTGTATGTTGCTCAATGTTAAGGTATCGTAATTCATTTTTAACGTTTTTTAGATTAGTTATAGATTTTTTACGATAGTCTTCTATTTTTTTAATGAGAGAAAATACATTTGTATTGTATATAACCGAGTATAATATCCGAATGGGTTTTGGTATTAAAAACTGATTGGATTCTTTTATTTCTGCGATTTTATTCTCTACATCAATTAATTTTTTAGTGACCTCTTGCTCAATTGAAAGTGTTGATGATATAGTCTCACGTTCTTCTTCTAAAGGGGGTAATAATGATGTAGGATTATTTTTTATTTTTTGTCCATTTGAATCAAAGTTAATTTCTACCACAGTCTCTCCATCCATATGGTTTGTTGGTGATTCAGAAGTCATTGTTGTCATTTTAGCGCCTCTAAATAAAAAAATACTTCCAGATGTGAATTCTACACTTGACTGTAGTTTATCGTATTGGTGGGCACTAATTTTATGGGCTTCGGAAGTAGCGTCCAGTTTTAAATAACTAACGACGGCTAATAAAAATGTAATAAACGCGTTTATACTAGCCAATAGAATCTTACCATACGTCCTAAAATCCACCACATCAGTCATTACCACCACCATGGCTGAAAGAAAAATAGCCGGTAGCATAAGATTATTTAATCTGTTGGTTGAATATTCCTTGGCTTCCATATAGATTATCTTCTGTCCTTTCAGAAAAGAAGCAAGGATATCGAGAGAAGACGAATAATGGTCATTATCTCGTCTATAATAATTATTAATTTGTTTTTCGACTGCATCATAATTTAATTTTTTAGTTTGGAATTGGCTAAGCACATCATAATCATGATGGATAGAGGTTGTCGTTTTCGAATTGGTTTGTCGTTGTTCGACGTATTGCATATTAATCTCTTCAGCGCTGTATATCGAGTTATCGATACTCATGTCTGAACTGTTGGTATCACCAAGACTTGAACCGTCTCTATCGGAAGAATACATTTTAGAAGGCTCGTAATTCGTAGGGTTTAATTCTACGATAGGTTGTATTAATCCAATCAATTTAGAGGTAATAACGATATAACGCCATTTATAAAAATACTTGCTCTGCAAATATACTTTTTTTTCGTCGTTTGGTATATTTTTCGACATTATTTTAACATTAGTATTTGAAGAAGAGACGTCATCTAAATCAGTAATCGATAATTTTATACTCATTTTGTTTGTAGAGATAAACTATTGAAATAATTTATAATATAATTATAAACCAGTTGAACCAAAACCACCCTTCTTTCTATCAATATCATCTGGTTGTAGCACATTAAGATCATTTTCGGTTTCTACCAAGGAAACATAGAGTGGTGTCAAATTGGGGCTACATAATTGAAACAATCGCTGGTTAGTAGTTAGTTCAATGGTTTTATAACAGTCTACACACGCTTTAATATTGCCTCTATACCCACTGTCAATTATACCTACACTGTTGGCGAGACGACATTTAGTTTTAGAACCAGTACTGGAACGGGGATAGAGAAAATAAGACCTTGGAATAACACTATTTTGTTTCCCCAACGAATTCATACTACATTGAATACCAAGATCGAGCATCGTTGTTGAGGGGTATTCTTCGTCTTTTTCTGCTTCAATGCAGGTAATACCTGGCGGTGTCAGTAAGTCAAAACCAGCGTCTTTATAAACGGATTGTAGAATTTTTTTATTATGAGCATCAACGTGTGTCTGGTAGTTTTTTTTAAAAGCACGGTATTCTTCTCCATTATTGTCTCCTTCAAATGGTGGTATATAAACATTTAAATAATTATAGATAGTAGCATCGTTATTATCATAAAGCCATGTACTGTTTATCTTAAATCTATCATTCATAGTTCTAGGTTATCAATCGCGATTATCTTTATGTAGTTTTATTTTAACTTAAAAATAATAACAGTAGTAATACAGAGTCGTGTTCTGTCGTTTTTATTATATCCTATAATGGAATCCAATAACCCGTTTAAACGAGCAACTGGTAAAACAGTCTTTAAATATACACATCGTGATGATAAAACTACTATTTCGAAGCAACCAATAGACCAAGAACATATTAATGTGTTTAAGAAAATCACACCAGTTAAAACAATAAAAACCGTATTTACAATAGAAACAGAAGAATTTCCAGATTTAGGATGTTCAACAGCGACCACAAATGTAGTCAGTCTAACCGACTTCAGTCAATTGTTTATTACCCAACCAGCCGTGATGTTGGTCGAGTCAGAAAAAAACATTTTAAATAAAGGGTGGATTAGTATTTGCGTATCTTCTGGTGATATCACCACCAACCATTATGTTGATGGTGATAATGATGAACGTTATCAATTGATTTCAGATACAGATGACTGCCTAATAGAATATTATTACACTAAATCAATGGCTAAACTGGCATCTTTGTACGACCGTTATAGCGAAGAAGACGAATTGAGGGGGTATTTTCATACTACTGAGACCGTTCAAAGTTGGGAGATGGATAGTTACTATGAACGGTTACAGTGGGAAGCAAGGTGGGATCAGATGGAAGAAGATGATGACGACGAAGAGGAAGAAGAAGACGACGAGGGTAGCGATCTAGAATATTAGTTATATGGAACTGGTTATTTAATGTATTTAAGTTTAACCATGGTGTTTTTAAAATACTTATTTTATATGAATGGGTCAGGCAAGTTATACAATGTGTCATCACTCAAGGTTAAAGTATGTTTTATTAGAAACGATACTGTTGTTAAAGTCGAACAGTATCGCATGTCTTTAAAACAATTAAATGTTCTCTCAGTGGAAGAGCAATTAGAGTTTATACGACGCTTAAAATCCAAAGAATCTAAAAAATATGTCTGTTTTGGTATATTGGAAAACCAAGTAGCCGAATCATTACCACTATACTTAGAGACTGGTTTTGATTCTATTGACCTGACAATATCTGACTGTGAATCGCTTGAAAATGATATACCATCTTATATTACTACTCATGAACATAAACATATCCAACCTATATTTTTCACCAAGACTCCTCTGTTATTAAATGACCTTGGTGAAATTGTTATTTTATTGAGAGAAATATCAAAAAAACAAATTAAAACAAGAAAAGCAAAACTTAAACGGTTATTTAAGAGTCAGACACGAAAGTATATTAGTTAAACGAGTTAAATAATACGCTGTAATTAAATTAGTATTATGAGTCATAAAACAGAGGCTAGTGTTAATCCATTTATTACCGCTATGGATAAAGCACCTCTGGAAGTTTGTCTCGGTGAAAATGGTCATCCAGCACATCAGTGGAGTACTGATTTAAAAGAAAATATGGCTCAATTGTTCTTTCAACTGGTTCGTCAAAACACAAATGATCCGAATGAAACCCCCCATGTTATTGTTAAATTTAATACTATTTTAAAAAGTATTATGACTTACTCTAAAAATGATGTCTCGCTTGTAAAACAATACGAAGACATGTGTGGTCGTATGATTATCAATACAAGAGATATTATAAGCGGTAAAGGTGAATGTTATCTAACCTATCATATGTTGTTGTCTCTGGCTTATATGGAATATGACTATAAAACAGCACATCCCATAACAAATCAAATACTGTATTTTATGGTGAATGAATTGCCTATCGAAGACGGTCAGGTGTCTAAACATCCATATGGGTCTTGGAAAGACATTAAACGGTTCATGGCGTTTGTTAAGATGTCCCGAAAAAAAGCAGACAATGGTGATAAGGTTAATATATGTAATAATCTATTGTCTTATTGTGTTAATCTCTATATTATTCAAATTAAAAAGGACATGGCATCTTATATTTCTAAAAATTACAGTGCTATTTCTCTCTGTTGTAAATGGATACCGAGAGAACGTAGTAAATACAGTTGGATTTTTGTTAGACTTGCAAGAACATTGTTTAATTTCGATGATGATATTACGTCGATTACTGTTAAAAATATGAGAATGAATAATAAGCGATTGCGTAAAATAATATCGCAATTGAATAAGGTTGTTGATACGGTTGAAATTAAGCAATGTGCCGGTAGGTTTTCAGAGATTAACTATTCAAAGGTGCCAAGTATTGCAATGACCAGACAACGCAAGGCATTTCTTAATCTTGATAAGAATGATGTCGTTCGTAGTAATGACGAAGATAGAGTGACAGGAGCCAAACAATTTGTAGAATACATTACTTCTCTCAAAGATGGTAAAACAAAGGTAAATGCCAAGAGGAACAATATTGTTGATTTGGTTTCTGCCGCCGCTTTCGGACTTGTTTCTGACGACGAACACTTACTTCTTGATGCCCAATGGAACAGCTATATTGACACTATTGGTAATCTACCCGACATGGTAGCTATGGTAGATGTAAGTGGTTCAATGAGTGGCGACCCAATGATGGCCGCTATTGGGTTGGGATTGTGTGTTGCTAATAAATCTAAGTTGGGGCGCCGTGTTTTAACCTTTTCTGAAGAACCAAACTGGATCAACCTTGACGATTGTGGTGATAGTTTTGTTAGTATGGTTTCAAAAATCATAAATGGAACTGTTGGATTTAACACTAATTTTTACCAGGCTCTTAATATGATTCTAGATAGAATCGTTCAACATAAAATGACACCTGAACAGGTGGGGTCTATGGTATTGGTTGTGTTCTCAGATATGCAAATTGATTCTGCCAACAAATCGTCTATACCGATAGATACAATAATGAATCAAATACGGAAGTTATATAGCGTTTCTGGTATTAAGATATGTGGAGTACCTTATAATCCACCACATATTTTGTTTTGGAATTTGCGTTCTACCGATAATTTCCCTACATTATCATCTACCAACAACACCACAATGCTATCCGGATATAGTCCCCAGCTATTAAACACATTTATTAAAGAAGGTATCGATGGTTTGAAAAAAATGACACCTTACAAAATGATGGAATGTGTTTTTCAAAATGCACGATACGATATTGATACATTTGGCGAAGCCAATACAGAATGGCAACAGGCCTGTCAACACTCCACCAACTATTCAGATAGAAAATATATTAAGGACAATGCCCTTTGTTTTAAGTAAAGAGTAGTTTAATTATTGACTAATACAGTTAAAGCCGTTTGTTAATTAAAATACTTATCATAACAAAACGGCTTTAACTACCAAAAGGTATTTTTAAAACCTAATAAAAATAATAATACAATTCTATAAGCATAAAGCACTATGAATGATATAATAAATACAACTAGTGATATAAGATATATAAAAGAACTCGTTGTTATATTTAATATTAGCCATGAAAATGATATATACATAGAGGACTCGTCAGACGACGAATTTGAAGAGTACGAATTATATATAAGAGACGACGCTGTATTTTTAAACCATGAATGTGAGTCTAGGAAATTATTCGATTTTAATAACCATGGCCGATTATTAATACATGACTGTTATGATGACCAACACATAAATTCGTGTTGTCCAATTTATATGATTGAATTTAAAGAAGGCGACGAAGTGGTTGTACTGCCTTGTGGACATTCGTTTATTCCCGACGCCATTTACCAGTGGTTAGATAAACAATCCAACACGTGTCCTTTCTGTAGATACGAATTACCTTTTATAATCAAGAAAATAGAAATAAATCGTCATTTTTGATGTTTATATATGAACTTGATTGATAATGTCGTCATTAGTATATTGATATTTAAATAGTATCAATATCAATCGTATTTCCCAACGCATCAACCTGATGGTCATCGAATTCCACATCACTATCTGTTAAACTATCACCATCACTAATCATATCCGTCATGTTTTGGTAATCTGGTTGATCACTAATAAATTCAATAGTGGTTTCTTCAGATACTTCAACAGTGATATCGTTATACACATCAAACGATGACCATGGGTGCTGGGGGCATTGTTTTCGCAACAATTGTTTCTCTTTTTCATTATACACTTCCAACAAATCACATTTTGAACGTTTTCCTGTACCCGAAACACCCTCATACAACCGTTCTCCTACAAGAACCCATGTGCCTCGCTGAATAGTATTCTGTCGTTTTCCACGACCTTTAAACTTTTTACGAATAACACAGATGTATTCAATTCCTGCGAAATCAACCATTAAAATTGTCGCATTACCAAGCATTTTGGTAGCACAGGCGAAAAATTCACCGCGTTCGTCGGGGACCCGAGCTTTTTGCGGACCACCCATGGCTTCAGCATTAACGTGTTTTCTGGCCATTTTTTTGCCATTCTTACCACCCTTGTTATTACGAACCATTATTGTAATGAATTGTAGTCTATAATTATTACAATATTTATTTCAATTTTATTAAAAATAAATATTGTAATAAACCTTTCCACATAAATATTTTTAATAATAACATCAAGAAGTAATGGCTAGAGAAAATAAAACACCTATTGTACGTGCCAACAAACAGAGTAATTCAAGAAGAGGTATTGCTAAATTGTCACCAACCAAAATGGTGACATTACCACCAAAAACCAAACATTCAGACAGTGTATGGAAACGAAAACATAAAAAACAAAGTATGTTGCTAATTGATAGTGCTTATGATGTGGAGTATGATGTTGAAGATGATTATATTGATGAATTATACGATTTAAGTGCTAACGATATATTATTATTTAAATTATACACGGCTGGTATTATCAATCACGATCAAAAAGCAATTACAATTGAAAATATATATTGTTTGGAAGACTTTCTTAAATCAATGGAAGAACCACGCGTTAATGAATCCAATTTTGATATATATAAACGTACAGTTGAATTAAGAGAATGGAAACGTATATTGAGATACGCTGAATTTATTTGCTGGACTGAGTATTTTAATTAATATAATTAAAATATTTTAGTAGTATAATGATTTTAGACTACTTTGCGTCTTTTTCTAAAAAAATAATTGGTGTTGTTATTAAAAATATATTTTTATTAAGTGGTCCTATCTATATAAAATTAGGACAGATAATGTCATATGATTATCCTATTTTAAAAGAATTGTATTCATTACAAAATGATTGCGGTCCGCTTCCAACTGCTTATTTTAATGATATTAAACAACGTTATCCACATTTA
>Ga0307933_1000749_pt1 | contig 29391 bp, 27 predicted proteins | sample OrgLakmetageno88_FD_201811 | JGI IMG/M metagenome (GOLD analysis project Ga0307933, IMG submission 201811) | Saline water microbial communities from Organic Lake, Antarctica - #88 | ecosystem: Environmental > Aquatic > Non-marine Saline and Alkaline > Saline | place: Antarctica: Organic Lake... | reverse complement strand
TTAGCGAAGGTGCGTATAAATGTCGCGACCATCATTGAGAGCCCCTTCAATTGTTCTTGGGAGACACTCTTTTGCTCAACGACGTCAGTGAATCCGGGTAGTTGCTCCTGAAAGTCACATCGCTTGGCGCGTTTGAATCCCATTTTAAATTCCGGGAAATCTCGTTGTTCCACAGATTTGCGTGAAATCAAGGTCACGCCGCCGTGCCGGGAATCCATGGCTATCTTTGCGTAAAGCGCTTCCGCCGCTTCAAGCGGTCCCTCAATGACCTGAATGATGTTGCCCTCAGAGTGTAGTAGAATTCCTGTGATTCCACGTGAGGCGTTTCGTTTTTGTGAGCCTGCCAAAAGCTTGAGCAATGCATCTTCAGTCAGCTCTGCTTTGGCTGAACTGATATAGATGATCTGGGAGAGTTCTTTGCTCATGTGCACAGTTGAATGCTGTATGTAGCATTTTGTATGACAAGTTTTATAACACATCGCAATTCGTGAAATCATAGAGTAGTCGTTGCATGTGGTTAAGCAGTGCAAACATTGTGGCAGTCCTTTTTCGGCACCCGATAGCGGTGGGCATTATTGCTGCCTGGGTTGTAAGCACGTGCACGATCTTATCGAGCAAGGCGGCTTCGAAAATTATTACGCGCTTCAGGATCAAGCGGGCCGAGCTGTCGGAGAGCGGCCCTTTGATCACGTCGACTTGGAATCCATCGAACGCATGCAGGAGGACGCTGAAGGAGCCTCCGAGTGTAAGCTCATTCTAAGTATCACCGGTATGTATTGCGGGGGTTGCGCCTGGTTGATTGAGAACTTGTGCCGACGTTATGCAGGCGTGCACTCTGCTGATGTGGCGCTCAGCGCGGGCTGTCTGAGCATAAGCTGGAGCCGTGGTGAATTCGATTTGGGTAAGCTGGCTGTTGATTTGCGCAACTTTGGATATGTGGTCAAGGGCGCCCCGAGTTCACCGGCTTCTCCTCTGTCACCTTTAATCATGCGCTCGGTCCTGACGTTCCTTTTCTGCCTGAATGGCTTGCTTCTTTTAGTTGCCAAAGGTCTCGGTCTTGGAAGCGGGCACTTTGAGAAGCTTTACATTTTACTGACGGCGGCCTGTCTTCTGTTTTCCCTCTTCGTGGGCGGCACCGTTTTTATACGACCAACCTGGCGTGGGCTCTTGCTACGCCGGGTGCATCGAGATGCATTGCCTGCTATGATCATATTGTTTCTTTTTGGGCTCGCACTCGCATCGCAGTTTATGGATGGCGTGTGGACAGAATATGCAGTCATTTTCTTTATCGCTCTGCCGGTCATGGTGTCGATCCGCTGCTTATTTTCTTTATGGGCATTACGGAGCTTGTCCTTCGGCCCGGAATAACTTCATCATCGTATTATGTTAGAGGGTATCACCGCTGGCTTTATTCTTTCGCTGACACTTTTCCCAGGCACTGTTTGGCTTGCGAAGGTGGGTATTTCGGGGCGTCTTTCGCAGGTTATGGCTGTCGGCTTGGGCTTTTGGCTTGCGCAGTTTATCTGGCTGATTGTGGCCGTTCCCGGCCTTATGATGATGTCGCGGCACCTGTCTTTTGCGAAGGTGGGGATGCATATCTTCGCTGCCTTTGTATTAGCCTACATGGGCCTTAAGTTTTTGCGCAGCAGAAGGGCAGATAATCTTTCTGTTGCCTCTCCACTGCCAGCCGCGACGACGCTGTTCCGTAATGCGCTGAATCGCTCGCTGGCCATGCCGCTACGTTTACCGGCCGCGATGGCCATACTGCTATCAACCGGGGTCTACATTAATAACCAGGCGATATGGCAGGTCGTCCCGTTCGTTTTGCTGGGAGCTTTTATTGGAGTCAGCTGGTGGTGGGGCCAGTTCACCTTGCTCGCCGTCTTTTTTGCAAAGCGCGTGCCGGAGCGCATCACACTCAAGTCGCTCAATAAGATACCGCCTTTCTGTGCCGTGCTCTGCTTCTGCCTCGCCTTGGTCGTCTTATTCTTAGGACTCTGAGGTCATTGGCGGTATTAGATGCACATCGCGCTGCGGGAATGGAATCGAGATGTCTGCCTTCTTGAGTGCATGGTAGACCGCCAGATTTATCGCGAAGCGCGTGCTGTGATAACTGTTGGTCGGCACCCAGACACGGTAGCCAATATTGATTGAGGAGTCGGCAAATGCATCAATTCCAATTACCGGGTTGCGGTCTTTTGCAATGCCTTCAACGGATGTCGTCGCTTCGAAAATACACTGAATAGCTGCTTCCGGGTCGGCTGCGTAGTCGATGCCCACGACGCCCTCTACGACCTTGTGTTCATACGAGTTCGTGAAAATTTCCCCAAGCACTTTGCGGTTCGGGATTGTAATCCGTTCTTCATCCTCGTTGGTCAGCTCGGTGCTGCCGAGGTTGACACATTTTACGATGCCAACCTGTCCGCTGACTGAGAGCGTATCGCCTACCGTGAAAGGTCGCGTGATGATTAGGACAATGCCTGCTCCGTAGTTCGAAATCGGGCCCTGCACGGCCAGACTAAGGCCGAAGGCACTGGCACCGAGTAGAGCAACAAATGGGGTGATCTCGATACCTGCTTTACTTAAGGCGATGATTACGGCGAAGGCCACCACCAGTAACTTGGTGAACCCGGCGAAGAATCTTGCGAGAGTCACGTCGATCTTACGCTTGTCGCAGATCTTCAGGATTAAGCGTGCCAGACTCTTTCCGAGCCAGAAGCCGACCAGGATGATTATAATTGCGACGACGATACGCGTTCCGTTTTCGACTAAATAGAGTATTAAGTCATCCTTTAGGCTGTTCAGTTGTTCGATTTCTTCTTCCATGCTGCGGTCAGATTATGGTATCTTTGCGACCTTGAAAGCTTAAAGCATGACGCGACGTCGCCATACAAGCCACGCGGCGAAGCCTACCACTATGAATATCGTAGAAGGTGCAGGTGTTTCCAGGAAGTCGAGAGCTTCATTCTGCTCAAGTTTTTGGGCCTCTTTCTTTTCTAGCATTCTCCATTGGGCCTCATTTTCGACGACGATATAGCTTGTCGCCGGTATGAGAACGCCAGTTTCCCGGCTCGCTTGAACGAGGCTCTTTAGAACGATGGGCGCGCTGCCTGGACTTGCCGCGTAGCGGTGATTATTTACCCAGAGTGTAATGGCTTCAGTCCAGACGGCATCCAACTGGTGGCTGTTGTGCTCAAGTAGTCGCCACTCTCCGGGGCCTGACGGATCGAAATATTCCGGAGGCGCATCACTCGCTGGAAAAATCATGGAACGATAGACGTGTGTGGAACGTATCGCATCACCGACTCGTATGAGTGGTGTGCCCTGAGCCTTTTGCCCAGTCAGTAAAGTTTGATCTCCGCCGCGGGTAATTGAGTGAATCTCCAGTTCACTAAGGTGCGATTTCCAGATGTTCGTTCTTTCAAGTTCCGGCAATTCACTTATCCCTGCGCGGCTAATCACGACGAAGATCGGCTCCTTGGGGATCGCTCCATCTGTTTTGTTCAGGTACTCTGCGGTGTATTGGGCGATCGATTGGGCGAGCGCTTTGTCCAGATCGAGTCCACCCGAGATAGGTAGCCGTTCGAGTCCATACTCATCCTCGCTAATCGGGACGACGTTGTAATTCGCCAGAGTAACTTTGGTGTCTTCGATGTCCGGGAAGTGGTCTTTCGCTAGTTGCATGGCCTCTTGGAGGCTGCCTTCAAAGCCATTTTCTCTGGAGCGGTCGAGTATGAGGTGTAGAAACTTCTCGCGAGGCACTTGGGGTAATTCATCTGCCTGCATTGGGGCGATGTAGGTGAAATCTTCACCGTTGGCGACTTGCGCGATAGTTGGGTAGAGTAGCGGAACTAGGCCCGCCGGATCGGGTAAGCTTTCCGGTGGCGTAATCGCATCGACTGAATCTGGGATGAGGAAATCAATCTCAACCGTGGCGGGGCTGCCTCGGTTGACGGGAAAGACGCGGAGCTCGATTTCAGATGGGTGGTTGTAAACGAGTAGGCCAGGATCGCGGCGTTCCATATCGCGGATCATTGTGTAAACCCAAAGCGCGGTTTTTTTCTCAAAAATGCGGCCCGGGACCGGCGTGCCTTCGATGTGTAATCGGAAGCCGTTCACCAAAACGCCCGGTGGCACAGATAGCTTATTGATGTATTCCCCGCCGCCCGGACTCTTATTCGTCAGTTCGAGTATGAGTGTGGCCTTTGCGCTTTGCCCGCTTAAGGCAGTCAACTCAAGCGTTTGGTCAGTGATCGTGACGTTTCGCAGGGGCGGGCGGGCACGGGGCATACTATTGCGGCTACGGACATCCCCCCTCCTCCAGAAGTCCATCGGCATCGAGAGGGAGTCGAGGTTTTCTGTAGAACCTTTTGAGCCAAAGAACCGTTGCTCTAACACTTCGATCTTCTTATCTGGTAGAACCAAATTGTCGAAGACGAGCCAGCTATAGTAGTCCGAGAGAAGCGGGTAGTAGATCCCATTCTTATAATCTCGATGATTGGCTAGTGCGCGTCTGAGATTTGCACGATTCCCGGGATATTCGATGGATTCACTTGTTAGATCTGGAGTGAATGTAAAGTCGAGTGCCGCATTGAGCGCAGCCTTATCCAACATGCCTCGTGCAGTAAAGAAGCCCGGCAGAATGAGAAAGCAGAGTAGGCTGCCGACAAGTAGCCCACTGCGATGATTGTTTTCCCGGGCGATTCGTCGCGTCCGAATCAATTGGTAGGTGTGCAAAGTAAAAAGGAAGGTTGGCGTAAGCACCAGAAATCCGGCCCCCATTGCAATACAGCCCAGGATCGAGAGGGGAGTGTAGGGCAAGAAGACGACGAAGAAATAAAGCGTGAAGGGGAAGCTTCCGCTGATGAGTAAGAAACTGAGGCGAGGTGCTCGATTGCCGAAGAGTGTCGCGCCGATCAGTAAGATCGTGTTTGCGACAACAAGGGCATAAACTTCCCAAGCTTGGAAATTTACAGGGAAGGGGATCGAACGGTTCAGGAGCAAGCCGCCAATGGGCATGGCCAATGCGATCAATAAAATAACGATGATGTGCCTGAGTGGATTCCAATCGCCGAGCTTTCCGAAAATGAGCATCAAGACGCGGATGATCCCCACAAACATCACCAGACCCAGACCGATGACGAGTGTAGAGACGAAGATTGGGCTGATGTCGAAAAACCAGTCCGAAAAAGCTTTATAGAGAACGAAGAAAAGTAGATAGAGGCAGAGTGGAGCGCCAATCGCCATCGCTAGGTTGATGCTGATCCTTCGTGATAGAAAAATAAAATTACCACAGGCCACTTGAATGATACCCCAGAAAAGCGGCAGCATGCAGAATGCATATTGGTGGTAGAAGTAACGGGAAGGGGGATAAATCCATAAGGTAACGCTATCCGGAAGCATCTCATGAGAGATCGCGGTAGCATGCCAAAGGTATGCGATCTGAACTGCGATTGCGGGAAGCGCCAACAAGGTGTTCGAGGGCTTCGACCGGTCGCGGGCTTTAAAGAAAAAGTATACCCCCAGACCTACGAGGACGTTAACCAGATTAAAAAAACCAAGCCAGTAGGCGCTCTGTCTCTGGCTGCCATCCATGTTGCCCTCGATCAGCCAGTAGCTCTGGAGATTTAGTATGAGCAACAGCCCGATGGGTAATACCCAGAGCCATAGGTAGGCGTTCGCGCCTGTCAGAGTCGGGGGCAGCAGCGGAGCCTTCTGCCCGTCTAGTGTGGCTTCTTTATTGGTGGCGTCTTCGGTCATAGTATTCAAAAGCGAGATTTAATAGGATCAGTGCAGGTAAGAAGGTCGCGATGCCAACCAGCATGTGAATGAAGCCAGCGTAGTTTTCGGGCACCCGTGAGATGAGCCAGTAGTGCGTTTGCGCTAAGCATACGATGCGCAAAGCATTCACACTGATGGTTAAGATCAAAGCACCTAGCAGGGTAACTAGGATACAGGGCAGCGTCTTCTTAAATATACCGGGCAAGTGCCACCCCAGAAGCGCTGTGGTGAGCAGGTAGAAGTCTGCCCCGCTGCAGGCCTCATTGACTAAAACCGGCTGAGAAAGGATCGGCAGAAGCCAGCCATCTGCTTCGGGAAAAACAGGAGCCCCGCTAAGCAGCCCGGCAAGCGTTGCGGCGCCACGTGCAAATAATTCAATCTCAATATATGGTGTCGTGTGGATGATTGCCGCGGCTATCGCGCTGGCGAGAACTGCGCACAATAAAGATCTTCTTGTTTCAACGTAGCTCCTTTGTGTCGCATGGTTGGCCATAGCTTAGTCTTCCAGTTCGGACCACCAGTCTTCTGGTTTCCGTAAATCCTCGGGGGTATGTCCTGCTTCACGCAGCTCACGTAAGCTGAGAGATCGATGCCGCTTTGCCAGACGTTGGCCATCCGGGTCGACCATCAGCGGGGTGTGATAAAATCTAGGTGCTTTGAGCCCAAGTGCTTCATAGATGAGTAGCTGCCGCGCCGTCGACATCAGCAAGTCTTCGCCGCGCACGACTTCAGTAATCTGCATGGCCGCATCGTCCACCACCACCGCGAGTTCGTAGGCAGGGACTCCATCCTTGCGCCAGACTAGAAAGTCGCCGAAGTCGCGCATGCATTCGAACTCGCAGGGGCCTAGCCGACCGTCATCAAAAACGATCTCCCGGTCATCCGGCACGCGGAAACGCCAGTTCGTCGTGCCGGGTTCGGAGGCATCCTTCCCTGCGCTCTGGTTCGGGCGCCAGTGCTCCGGGTAGATTGGCTCAGCGCCTTCATCCTCAGCGTGCGGGGCTTGAGCTGCAGTAACCACATCTCTGCGCGATTTATCGCAGGGGTAAATGTGTCCCATGTCTTTCAGTTGCTGCCAGGCGTCGAGGAAAAGTCCTTTGCGTTCGCTCTGACGGTAGGGCGCACAGTTGCCACCGATGTCAGGCCCTTCCTCCCACTCACAGCCAAACCATCGCAGGTCTTCAATCGCGCTAGTGGCATATTCGGCCTTACAGCGTTGCGGATCGAGGTCCTCCTCCCGGTAAATAAGTGTGCCGCCGGCCTCCTTGGCCCGCTCCATAGCGATCCAAAAAGTGCGCGCATGACCGAGGTGTAAATACCCCGTCGGCGTCGGTGCGATGCGGCCTCGATAGCTGGCACTCATAATAGCATTCTTAAACTTCTTTAGCTTCGGGCAAGGGGATGCTTTCGCCAAACAAAAAATATTCCGGCTATTCGTAGCTGTCTCCTCCTATCCCTGCGGGCACTTCGGCAGGCTCAGTCCAGGCAGGAGGAGAGTATAAATAACACTCGACTGAACGATGAGGTTTACAGAAGTGCCCTTATTTAGGATTCGTAGTAGCGAGAGAATGTGGAAATGGATTCGTGTCACTGCGAAGGCGTGGCATGGTGGCACTTAGTGTCTTTTCGAAATCCCATACGCTTATTTTTGAGGCTGACCGCAGTTTGCATGCTGGGGCTGCTTTGCTTGCTCATGACGAGCCGGTGGTGGCTGCCGCCGGTCTTGCCGCGTCTAGCGGGTATTTGGTCGGTCGAGTTGACCTCTGTGGAACGTCTCGAAGGGGGACGATTGCGCTTGTCCGGCCTGGCTTTGGATCTGGATTCCGCTACCGTGCAAATTGATCAGGTCGAACTGCCTTTTGAGTGGGTTTACTTACAGGAGCGCTTTTGGGGCGATTGGTCGGAGGCTTCGGCGATACATGTCGGGCACGTGCAGGTCTTTGCTCGGGAGAGTATCTCCTCCCCGGCTGAGGCGAAATCAGCAACTACATTTTTGCCTCAAGTTCTGCGGCAGGTGTCCTCGGGAATAGGCGCGGCAGATCTCTGGTTACCGCAGCTTGTGGCGGAGCGCATCGAATATCGGAACGAGGATCAAATCATCGCTACTGTCTCATCGATCGAGTGTCAGGCCCGGCGGATTACTGCTCAGGGCTCGCTTGTGTCGATGCCGGGGCAGTGGCAGGCTGCCGCCGAACTCAGCACGGACGCACCTTGGCAACTGGAATTTTCCCACGATCTTTGGAAGTTGTCCGGCGCTCTTAGCGTGGAAAGGAGCCCGAATCAGGTAAGCTTGAAGGCCCATGCGGAGCGGTCCGATTCGGGGCTGGCGCTTACGGCAACCTTCGGCGAGTTGTCCTGGCTGCCCACGAAGGCCACAGTCAGCAGTGCTGGCTTTGACCTCTCGGGAATTCAGTTACTCAACGACAAGCTTCCGCTGGCGGCGCTCCGGCTGGAACAATTTCAGGCGGAATGGGATGGTGAGAACTACCGTTTTCAGATTAAAGGCGAATCCGTTGTAGCAGCAAATGATCAGCCCGAACAAGCGGTCGCATTTGATTGTTCGGGTGATGGTGATCTAAAAGTTCTCCACCTCCAAGCGGCAACCCTGACCAGTGAGTGGGCCAATCTGAAATTGAGCGAGCCGCTGACGGTCGACTTTGCGCGGCGCAATTTTTTGGGCGAGGCTCGCCTGCGAGCTGAGGTAGACTTGGCGCAGCAGCCATGGATCGCGGCCAGCGGCCGGGTCGAAGCGGAATTGATTCTCGAGGCGGATTCACCGGACGCACTGCGTTTTGATTTGAATGGTCGGGATCTAGTTTATGAGGACGTCGCAATCCATAGTCTCGAGGCGGAGGGGCGGGTTGGCTTCGATCAGCTGTCTATCGAATCCCTTAAGGTTATCCCGGCAGAAGCAGTTGCCGACGAGGGAGTGGAACTTTCCGGCACTGTGGACTTTCAAGCGGAAGAGTTGGATCTGACCTACAGCGTTTTACTTGGAGCTGACTGGGTCAATCGCATGATCGGCAAGGCAGTTCTGGTCGGGCCGCTTGAATTACAGGCCGGGCGTATATCCGGGCCATGGGGGGCGCCGGAACTTAGTGGGCAACTCCGGACCACGCTGGAAACCGAAGCGACTGAGGCGATTGAACTGTCCGCCGAAGTAGGGTGGGATGGCCGGCAGCGCCTAACATGGGCGGGCACGGCGAGCTGCAATGGAGCCGAAATAGAGGCTGTGGCCAGTGCCATACTTGAGGAGGATACTTATTCGCTGCGCGTGGAGTCGTTCCTATGGAGTGATCCGGATCGCCCGGAATTAATACTGGAGTCACCCGTGCAAATGAGTTGGCAGCGGTCGGGGGAGTTGTTTGAAAAACGCTTGTCGGTCTCAGCATTCACCCTGCGGGGCGATGATATGAAGGCCTCTGCTGCTTATGCACCTGTGGAGGGCCTGGAACTGCTGCTAAAGAATGTTTCGCTTGTTCGGATTGATCGCTGGGTGAAGCAGGATTTGCCCATCTATCACGTCGAGTCGGTTGCCTTTAAGCTGACAAAGTTTCGTCCCTTTCTTGCAGGTCGTGTGGAGATCGCTCTTGAGGAACAGGTCGAAGCGGCTGTTCTCGCCCGCCTGGAGCTGTCGGCCGACTTGAAGGAACATGCGATTGACGTAAAAGACCTGACGCTCCGTTTTGCAGAAGAGGAGGTGCTTCAAGGGTCGCTGGGTCTCCCGCTGCGATTGCAGCTGCCATTCCTACAATACGAGGCTCCCGCATTGAAGCAGCGATTTTATGCACTCGGGGGCGGAGGACTCCGTGGGCGACTGGAGGGACGATCATCGCCGGGCTTCATCAATTGGTTGGAGTCGCGCACTGGTTTGCGGATCGGGGAAACCGTAGTGGATGTGGAACTGGCTGGCGACCTGAGCCAGCCGGTCGGGCACGTGCATCTGCAAGTAGCTGAGCTGGGATTCGGGCCCGACCTGAGTGAAACGAGCCTGCCGGCTATTCGTGCCTTGGACCTTCAGTTGGAGGTGGATGAGCAAGCCGTCGATGTGCAGACGCTTAACTTTTTATTAAACCAGAGTGCCGTTCGGGCCTCCGTAACGATACCGATGAAAGCTTTGGTCGATGCGGCGAAAGCAGTCGCCTTTGAGCCAGAGCAACTATTGCGGTCCGCTTCGGGCAAAGTTCAACTGGAGGATTGGCAAATGGAAAACTGGCTGGATCAAGTGCCGCCTTTCTTTCGTCGCAGTGGCAGCCTGAGCGGTTCGTTTGAAGTTCTGCCTCCGCTGCAGCTGTCCGGGGAACTGCGTTTCGAGGACTTTGGCTTGCGGCCCACCACTACGCTGGCTTCGGTCGATCAGATTGCAGGTCGGCTACAGCTTAATGATCGCCTCGTGCGGATTGTTGAAGCCGGTGCCCGTGTCGGAGGTAGCCGAGTGGAGCTTATTGGAGAAGTGAACCTGGCTGACTGGAAGCAACCGCAGTGGTTCATTGATGTGAGCGGACAAAACGTGCCTCTTTTTCGGACGACGGAGATGATACTCCGCAGCGATTTGGACATTCATGTCGAGGCACGAAATCCTGCGCTTACCCCCTTGGTTGCCGGGAGTATGAATTTGCGATCAAGCACGCTACTGGTCGAATTCGACCCCTTGGCCCCGCGTTTAAAAAAGGGCACAGCAGCGCGCCCGCCTTTTTTTCGCATTGCTGAAGAGCCGGTTGCCGAATGGCGTTTCGACCTGCAGGCGACAGGCGACCGCTTCATGCGAGTGCGGAGTCCTTATTTTAAGACTCAGCTCAGCGCGGCTATGAAATTGACTGGAACGTTCGCGGAGCCGCAGATGTTAGGTTCGGTCCGCACGCATGATGCGCAATTGAGTTTTCCGGGGGCGAAATTCGTCATTAACGAAGGCGAAGCTCTGATTGAAGCGAGTCGCCCAAACGAGGTGCAGCTCGCTTTCAACGGGATTGCGCAGAAAGCGTCGAAAGTCATCGTCATGGATGTGTCGCAAACCCTGGAAGACCCGCTCATCCACTTCGAATCGACGCCGCCGATGTCTCAGGGAGACATCGTGCGTTTGCTGGCGACGGGCAGCACGACCGGGGGCGGTGTCGGTAATTTGGGTATTTATCTCGGACAAGGTTTATTGGGTGCTGGCGGAATGAATGAAAGCTTCGCCGATAAATTGACTGTCGATGTTGGGGAAGAAACCAGCCGCAGTGGGCGTAAAACGCTCGGCGCACGCTATGAACTCACACCACGTTGGTCGGTGGAGGGGGAATATGATGTCTTCGACGCCTACAATACCGACCTCATATGGACGATTTTCAAACGATGAAATGCCGATATATTAGATCCGCTCTCGGAGGCTGCCTTTTGCTGGCTGCAGGAGTTCTTTCGGCTCAGACCAATTTGGAAGTAGAGGGAATGGGCTATTTACAAAACCGCTCCTTTAAAAGCCGGCTTGCCTTCCTCCAGAACCTGGAGACCGATCAACCTGCAAAGCTGGACGCGGCTCTACTCGAAGACAGTGCTTTTCTGCTTCTTGAGCAGTTAAAGCGCGACGGTTACTTGCAGCCTACGATCGAAGCGGAATTGGTCGAGTCGGGTCGCACGCGGCGCGTTCAGTGGACGAGCCCCTATACTATTCAACTGGATGCCTATACCGTTGCCGATGAGGCTACGTTTCTGCTCGATCCGGGGTTGTTGGCCTTTTACCGGGAAGTTGAAATCAATGGCGTATCAGCTATCGGGCCGGAGGAATTGCAGCGCTACTTTATACCCGGTGGCGTGCTCTTTCAGACGCGAAGTGCCAAAGTCTTCACCCCGGAAAATCTGAATCGCCGGGTAGGGCGCGTGGTGCAAAGCCTTGAAACGATGGGCTATCGTGAAGCGAAGCTCGTCACTCGGGAGATCGATGCCGATGCCCGATCTGGCGCGGTCGATGTGAGCTTGGAATTTAATCAGGGGCCGCGTCACTATCTGGGTCGCTTGACTCTACTCACTCGCAGAGACGGTGTGGAAAATGAAGCGATAATTGATGTCGATTCGGACACTTTGCTGACAAGAGAACGGGAGCAGGCTTTGCGTAACACCTACCGAAACGAGGCTTTCGAGGCCGGCTACCCGGATGCGGAGGTCGTGCTGCAGCGCGAGCCGGGTTCTAATCAATCTGATGAGGCCTCCCTGATTTTTAATCTGCGAATCGTCGCGGATTGGGGCGAGCCAGCCACGCTTGGGCAAGTTATTTTCAAGGGCGACGATGCTACCCGCCGCGCTACCCTCCGTAGCAGGCTTGATTTGGAAGCGGGTGAGCCACTTGATCGATTGGAAGTCGACAAAGCACGGCGCAGCCTGATGGGGCTCGGGATTTACAAGCACGTTGCGGTGGACTTTGACCCGGAGTCGGGCGCCGAGCGGGATGCCGTTTATTCACTCGAGCCTGGCTTGCGTCGTGAATTGAAGCTCCTGGGAGGATGGGGCAGCTATGAGCAGGCACGCGCCGGCTTTAAGTGGGAGCACCGCAATCCCTTCGGCCGCGCGCACCGTTATGAGATCGACGCGAAGCAAAGCCTGAAATCAACCCGCGGGGAGGTGAGCTACTACATCCCTCAACCCTTCGGCTCGAATGTGTTACTGTATTCGAATTTAGAATATAATTACCGGGAGGAAATTACTTTTGACCGGACTAAGCAGGGCGCTTCATTCGGAGCATCTTATACCACGGCCAGAGGACTGCGTCTGGCTATGGAATACGGCTTTTTCCGAGAGGAAGCCGACCGCGATGATGCATTCAGTTTCGAATCTGAAGAGGACGCCACGGTTGCGAGTGTCAGCTTAACTGCCAGCTATGACCAGCGGGATGATTTTCTCGCGCCGCGTTCCGGCTACAGTGTTTACGGCGGGCTCAAGATCGCGAATCGTTGGCTTTTGGGAAGCGTGGATTTTCAAAAGCTGGAATTAGGCGGCAGTTATCATTTTCCCCTTACCGAGAGCACCTTGGTGCACCTCGGATTGCGCGGAGGCGCAATCATTACGTCGGGTGCCGCAGAACAAAATATTCCATTTAATGAACGTTTCTTCCCTGGGGGAGAAAACTCTGTTCGCGGCTATCAGGAAGGGGGGGCTTCGCCGCTAGATCCGGACGGTGACCAGATCGGAGCGGAAACTTATGCGCTGTTGAATCTTGAACTGGAGCAACGGGTCTACTCAAAGTTTTCAGCGCTTCTCCTCTTCGATTCAACTTACCATGCGCGTGATGAAATCAGCGGTGAGGCCGATGTGCTTCATTCGCTTGGGCTAGGCCTGCGCTATCAGACGGTTGTCGGTCCGGTACGGCTCGAATACGGGCATAATTTAAATCCCCGCAAAGAGGATCCCGATGGCACCTTGCATTTCTCGATTGGCTTCCCTTTCTGAGGGTCAACCTTCGTCGAAATACATTGCGCCGATAGCTGGTTTGAGGAAATCGCCTAATAGTAGTATGGCCGCGTCTTCTGCGATATTCAATTCTCAAGGTTCTCACACTCGCTCCCTTTCTCCTTGCTCACCAGCGGAATAACTGCAGCGTCGCTAACTTCTTCTGGACGTTGACCGCAACGTTCGACCTTTGGACCCGGATGCGAAAGTTGGCCGGGCTTTATCACCCAACACACACTTCGTATGACGTTTTCAGATTTCGGGCTCGATGAGTCCATCCTTAAATCTATTGATGAATTCGGCTTCACTGAGCCGACGCCTATTCAAGCTGGAGCCATTCCCCCAATCATGGAGGGTAGAGACGTGATCGGCTCTGCTCAAACCGGAACCGGGAAGACTGCTGCCTATGCGCTGCCGATCCTCCACCGCCTCGGCGGCCACAAAGAGGGGGCGGCACCGCGCTGCCTGATCCTTGGACCGACGCGTGAACTCGCCGCCCAGGTTGAAGATCAGTTTGATTCCTATGGTAAATACTGTGCGCCGAAGTGCTGTCTTATCCACGGTGGTGTCGGCTATGGCAAACAGCTCGAAGAGATCAAGGCGGGGGCCGATGTCGTGATCGCCACGCCGGGTCGCCTACTCGATCATATCCAACAAAAGAATTTCGACCTGCGCTCGATCGAAGTGCTCGTGCTCGACGAAGTCGACCGGATGCTCGACATGGGCTTTATCGATGACGTTCAACGTATCATTAAGCTCTGTGGTAAGAACCGCCAGACGTTGCTCTTCTCCGCCACGGTTTCGGAGGATATTAAACGCCTTGTTGCCAAGGGCCTGAAAGATCCGGTCGAAGTCACGATTGGGATTAAGCTCACGCCGGCTGAGACGGTGAAGCACGTCATCTATCCGGTGGGTGCGATGCAAAAGTTCGACCTGCTACGTGCTTTGATTGAGAGCATGGAAGTGGATAGCATGATCATTTTCTGTCGCATGAAAGTCGGCGCCGACCGGATTGACCGTTGGCTCACAGAGCACGGTCACAGTTGTGCGGCCATGCACTCGAACTTACCGCAGAAAACCCGGACCAAGGCCCTTCAGCAATTCAAAGATGGTGAGATCAAGATCCTCGTCGCGACCGACATCGCATCCCGAGGCCTCGATATCGCAAACGTGACTCACGTCATTAACTATGACGTGCCCGAGCATGCCGAAGATTACGTGCACCGTATCGGCCGGACGGGTCGTGCCCGGCGCGAGGGTGATGCGGCGACCATCGTCGCACCGGACGAACACTCCAAGCTCGATGCGATTGAGAGATTCATCGACCAGCAAATCCCGCAGCTCAAGCTCGACGGCTTTAACTACTTCCACGAACCGATCATCCGATCCTCGACCGCCGAGAAACCACGCCGCCGCAAGCGTAACTCCTCGACCAGTAAGTTCGGTCGCCGGAGATAAATAAATGTGGCGTGTCCGCTTGTCGGACGCCCCTCGCTGCAGGCGCTCGCAAGCGAGAACGCTACTGGTAGATTGCAATGAACCTTATTCTTTTTGATAAGCCTTTCGAGCAGCTACGCCTCGAACCCGGCGACCCTCGGGGCCAGCACATTCGTAAAGTGCTGCGCGCGGAGCTGGGCACCAAGGTTTTCATCGGTTTCGTTCAGGCCGAGCGCGCCCGCGCCGAAGTCACCGCACTCGGTGAAGACGGCAGCGTTGAATTAAAGGTCATCGCCACAGAGCCGGCTCCCGCGCCATTGCCCATCCAGTTGCTGATTGGGCTCCCGCGGCCGCACACCGCCAAGCGTATCCTCTTTGAAGCCGCCAGTATGGGCGTGCAATCCCTCCATTTTTTCGAGGCCGAACGTGGCGAACCCTCTTATGCTCAGAGCAGCCTCTGGACGACCGACGAGTGGAAAGACCGCCTCTGGCTCGGCGTCGAGCAGTCCTTCGGCACGCACTTGCCCGAAGTGTCCATTCACCCCGATCTTCAAACTGCGATCAGTCACCTTGGCACCGATGCCGCTCGCATCGCCCTCGACAACTACCAGGCCTCCGCTCCACTTAACGAATCCATTCCGTCCGATGTTGATAGCGCGATCCTAGCCCTCGGCCCCGAACGCGGTTGGTCGCCCAACGAGCGCGACACCTTCCGCAAAAACGGCTGGAAACTCGCACATCTCGGCCCTCACGTCCTACGTGCCGAGACAGCTACCACTGCCGCAGTGGCCGCAGCTGCGACGCAGCTGAATTGCTGGTCGGAGCAGACCGCTACGCAGATCTAGGCTATTTAAATCTAAAAAATGAGTCGCAGACCTACGTCGCGGTTTTCGTAGTAGTGAACTGCCGAATTTAGGTTAAAGCATCTCCAGTCTAGATGGCTTTACTGGAATTCATTTGACTATCTAGCTATCTAGCTAGATGTTTCAAGTCATGGATTCAGTCGCACTTTATGATGCCAAAAACCGCCTCTCTGAAATCTGTAACCAAGTTACTGAGACGGGCGAGCCGTGCATTATTAGTCGAAGGGGTAAGCCGATTGTGAAGTTAGTTCCGGTTGATGATTCGGAAGAGGCGAATTCAGTATGGGGAACGGTCGAAGAGTCTCAGGCAAAATACGGGCCACTTGATGAGGACTTTGAGCTACCAGAGCGTTCGTCTAAGATGCGATCAAATTCCTTAGACTGATAATGATCACCCACTTGCTCGATACCTCCGTTTATTCGCAGCGCTTACGTCGGCAACCCGTCGAAAATGTGATCCTCCGATGGTCAGCGCTCGGTGATGCCAAACTAGCCATTTCTACCATCTGCGAGGCAGAACTTCTTTTTGGTTTAGAGAAGAAAAACTCCCCACGGCTTTGGGGAGAATATGACCACTATCTCAAGCACAAACTGGTCGTGCTGCCTTTGGATCGAAAAGTCATCGAGCTATACGCGCGCACAAAATCAGACTTGCTAGCTTCAGGTGTTACGGTGGGGGAGTTCGATCTCTTGATCGGAACCACTGCACTAGCGAACAAGCTCACGCTTGCGACACTCAACGTGAAGGACTTCGCTAAAATCCCTAGTCTTAAAGTTGAAGACTGGAGTTAACTACCGAGCAGATCTTTTCAACCATGATTGCGCCAACCAATTTTACAGAGGAACTCGACTTATACCTCTATGTGAGTGGTCGGGTGCAAAAGGATTTCAACATCGCACCCGAGGCCTAGGTTTCTTACAGCAACCTGATTCGTATTGGTAATACGTAGTGGCGAGCTTCCAGCTTGTCAGGTGCGTAAGAGTCGAGTCTCTCGGTCGAACAATGATCCACTGCTCAATTACGACGCGCCATATAGCTATCAATATAACTACAATTCGAGCGCACAGCAAAACCTAACTCTTTCGCATACTCCAAAGCCGCTTCCGCCAAAAGAGCTGCCACACCTTGCCCGCGCAATTCAACCGGCACAAATGTCCGATGGATCGTCATCGTATTTTCAACAAGCTCGTAATTAAGCGATGCGACGGTTTTGCCGTCTCCAAGCTGAAAGGTGGAGCTGTTAGGCAGATGTTGAACTAGATCTGAGTGGTTCATGTCGTGTAGTGGAATGTCAGTTACCTTCAAATCCGAGGAATCGTAGCAGGCTTTGTTCGACTTGTTCAAAGAGCTTTGGGCTGACTTTACCGATGCGTTCACGAATACGGTCGCGACGCACGGCGGTGATTATATCGACCATAACTTGTGAAGGTTGCTTGCAATACTATGTATTGCAAGTCGTAAGTTTAATGCCAGCTATTCGGTGCAAGCCAGCGTTCGGCTTCTTCGAGCGTTTTGCCGCTGCGTTTGGCGCAGTCTTTCATCTGATCTTTGTCGATGTGGCCGACTTGGAAATACTTCGCTTCTAGCTTCGCCAAGGCTACGGCGGACAGGACGGGGTGGCTAGGTGAAGCTGACATCGCGCCAGCCTATAACCTTGTGGTCGGATTGTGTTCGGCTTTCGTCGCCACCATAAATGAGCGTGGTTTCGGCGATGGGAATTTCTAGTTTCTTGAGATAGTCCAAGCCTTTGAAAAAGTCGCTGCCGATGGTCTGGCCGGATTTGATTTCGTAGGCGTTGAGTCCTGCGCCCGTTTCCATGAGGAGGTCGACCTCGTTCCCTTGGGAGTCTCGGAAGAACGATATTTGTTGGCTTTTACCGTGGTTGAATTGTTGTTTGAAGGCTTCGGCGACTATCATATTTTCGAAGAGGGCACCGCGCAGAGGGTGGGCATTGAGTTGGTCTGCATTTTGAATGCCTATTAGGTATGCAGCGAGGCCGACGTCGTAGAAGTAGAGCTTGGGTGATTTCACGAGACGCTTTTTCAGGTTGGAGTGCCATGGCTGTAATCGTTTCACGACAAAGCTGGCTTCTAGCACGGAGATCCATGAGCGGATGGTGTTGTGGCTGACTCCAACCTCGGAACCTAGATTGCTTAGGTTGATTAATTGACCTACACGACCTGCGCAGAGTCGTAAGAATGTATCGAAGCGGGATAGATCGGTAATGCCTAAAACTGACCGAACGTCTCGTTCGACGTAGGTGCTGATGTAGTAGGCGAGCGCTTTACTGGGATTCAGTGATCGGTCGTAGATGGCTGGATAAAATCCCGAGTAGAGTTGATTATTTATGTCCAGAGGGATGCCTGCTGTTTTCAGCTCAGTGATCGAGAGCGGGAGTAGTCTGGCGATTGCTGTGCGCCCCGCGAGTGATTGTGAGACGCGCTCCATCATCTCGAATTGCTGGCTACCAGTTAATATGAAACGTCCGGCTTCTGGATTTAAGTCGACCTCTGTCTGGAGGTAGGAAAAGAGATCGGGTGCATTTTGTGCCTCGTCGAAAATGGCCCCTGCCTGATATTGAGCTAAAAAGCCGCGCGGGTCATTGATGGCGGCGGTGCGCCGATCTAAATCTTCGAGTGAGACATAGGCATGGTCGGGAAAGAGACTCTTAACCAGAGTCGTCTTTCCTGATTGGCGAGGCCCCGTCACTGTGACGATTGGATACTGCTTGGCACAGTCTTTTAGTTCGTTTGATAGTATACGAGGAATCATTCTTGTAATATATAAGTATTATTTACAAATTGCAAGAAAGTCTTTTGGGCTATTCCCTGAGCAGCTTCGCGGCCTTGCAGGGGTTCCTGATGCCCGTGATTTTGAAATAGTTCGGGGGAGTCTTTGTCGATGGGGCCGCCGACTGTGTATTTGGCTTCGGGGTGGGGAGAAGTGGTTGGTTCGTCTTTGGTGCCTTTACCGCGATTCAAAGCCCAGAAAGCAAAGTAAGCGCTCTTCTATTTTTGTCAGCATGGCCGGGCTGACTTTACCGATGCGCTCGCGAATACGTTCGCGGCGCACGGCGGTGATTTTATCGACCATAACTTGTGAAGGTTGGTTGAGTCCGCTGGCTTTACTGGCTTTGAGTGGGATGCGAAAAAGGGGAGTATCAATCAGGTGCGAGGTAATCGGGAGCAAGGTGGTCGATGGATGCGCCTCATTGAATAGGTCGGATTGAATGACCAGCGCGGGGCGGGGCTTCCCGTAGTCACCTGCGATGACGCAGAGCACGATGTCTCCGCGTTTCATTTCCATTGATCAAGATCAGCGTCTGCCGACCAGTCATCTGAATCTTGCTGGGCGGCGATCTGTGATTGGCGCCGCGCTTCCGCTTCAAGGCCGGAGTGAGCGTCGTGTTCGAGGTAGTCCTCTAGTGCGCGGCTAATGATCCAGTTCTTTCCGCGCTTCTCTTGCTTTGCTTTAAGCTCAAGTGAACGGCGCAATTTCGGGCTAAGCCGTATGCTTGTGGTGATGGATTGGCTCATTGCCTTTAGGATGTTTGCAATACTATGTATTGCAAGTCGTAAGTTTGATGTCTCGATGCGAATTCCTTCGGGCATTTTGAATGCGCTTGCCCTTACGCCGCGCCCAATTCCAGCGGCTTCACTTCTTCTTGGGTGAGGAGGATTTCGCTTGGGTGTGGTTCGGGGATGATTTTGGTGCTCATGGTGCTCGGTATGCTAAGCCCGTAGCAGATCGTGGTAAGCATCGGAAACCGCCCGTGCGCCATATTTTCTTTCCAAGCGCCGGACGGTGAAGTGCCCATGTGCGATTTCTTGGAAGTGGTGAATAAAGACCGTATTAATCAGCGCACCGCCTGCGGCCCCAATGATCGGCAAGGCTTGTGCGGCTAACTTCTCGCTAACTTGTATGCTGAATCGTTGCGCGATCATATTGATCATTTTGACCAGTGCGGGGCTCCCTTCCGAGGCGAGACCTTTGCTGGCAATATGGTGTGCAGCCGCCGACATCGACTGAGCCAGCAAGCCGCGCATCACATAATAACCGCTCTCCACCGCATCATCCTCTTCGCTGATAGGGCTGCCAAGAGCGAAGACCTCCATGCAGGCAAGCCGCGTCTCGATCTTGAAGATCGGCTCGTCCTCACTTCGTGCCACATCTGCAATCGAGCGCATGATGATCGTTGTCGAGATTGGTAGTTCAATCGCTAGCGCGGACATTCCAAATGCCCCGCCAATCCCTCCCGATACGGCTGCCCCGAGGGTGTGTAGGCGGTTCGATTTGGCTGCGCCGGGCTCATCCTTCATCGTAAAAAGTGCCGAACGCATCGAGGCCGTCAGTGCCTTCTCGGTGATCTTCTGGAGATTCTGGTTCAGTGAGGCAGGCAGTTTATCAAATCCAGCCTCGATGGGTTTTCCAACGAGATTGGTTAACTTGGCCGCCAAGCTAGGGTTTTCGAGCTTGGCCACTGCTTGGCTCAGTTCATTTAGGTCTTCGGCATTCATTGGGTTCGTGGAAATAATCGGGTGAATTGTATATTTATTAGCCTTGATTGAAGTGAACAAAAATATACTAAGTAGCAAGATGAAAAAAAACTCGTTCATAGCCTGACTGGTAATTTTGAAGATCACATCCAGCGCACTGCCGGCGGCGTCTAGTTTTGGCTCGCGCAGGACTTGCAGCATCTTTCAATAATTCGGAGCAAAGGCGACCAAGCGCTTTTTGGGCGAAACACGCAAGCCATGAAAGCGCAGTGGAATGTCCCGGATAATCGACCGCTCGCTGATTTTGCGCCTACCATTATTCTCAAGGCCCAAGGCTTTGGAGGAGTGAGCGTAGAAGCGACACTCTTGTCGCTTTATTTGGTGGTGGGTTGTCGAGGGAGTGTTCCATCTGTTCATGCGGCAGTCAGGGCCATTTTATCTGGCCGAAGGTGGGGCGCTGGCCCTGTTGGAGTTCCGTCCCGCTGAGCGCATGTGCGTCAACCTAAGGACTTAACTTCTTGATTACAGGCGTGTTATCAAAATCCTCTTAGCTGTCAGCGAGGCGAAAAACTCCCCGCCTGCCCCCGCCTAAGCGGGGGATAGGAGGGGACAGAACGAATCGCCGTTCAGGCGATTCGTTCAGGGGTGGTTCCCCGCTTTCCACGGTGATTACATTGTCCACCATGCACCGAAACCACCCTGCACGCCCGCTCTGAACGAGCGGACATGCTGCCCCTCCTATCCCGTTGGGCAGGAGGGGAGCTTTGTAAACCTGAACAAAACGTTTAATATATGGAGTCAATATTGCCTTCCGATCCTTAGGTTGACGCACATGCGCTGAGCGGGACGGTTGTTGGAGCCGAAGTGGACCTCATAAATGCCGGACTCCAACGATTACCCGCCAGATGAAATGCCCCTGATGCAGCACCTAATTTGAGTGGTTTCACTTCGCTTTGAATCAGGGGCAGTAGATCGCGCTGTGCGGTCTCAGTCGAAATCGGGCGCTTCCCGTTCACGATCTGATTCATGGTCGGCTGCGAGATTCCCGAATCCGTGGCGACACGGTAGGGCGTCACGCCCGCAGGCTTTATGAATTCGACTCACTCTGACGCACTTCTGCTGAGTTCTACCAACTTCTATAAAGATATACCTGACAAGAGATAGGTGGAGGTAGATTTGATCGGATCGACGATTTTATAAAAAGAAATCTTTCAAAGTTGAGTCAAGTTGCTTGGAATCGCCGACAAAGCTAAATTGGGTATTGATCTTTATATTTAAATGCTTTTTTGTTCACTACTATGTCAAGCCGTCCAATAGGAGTCGATTTATTTGCAGGAGCCGGAGGTATGAGCCTTGGTTTTGAGCAAGCCGGTTTTGATGTCATGGCGGCCGTTGAGATCGATCCGGTTCATTCCGCGATTCACAAATATAATTTCCCTGAGTGTGCCGTTTTGCCGCAGTCGGTTCAGGATATTTCGGGTGATCTCATTCGTGAAGTGTCTTCAATTAGCGAACAAAAGGTGGATGTCGTTTTTGGTGGTGCGCCTTGTCAGGGGTTTTCTCTCATCGGTCAGCGAGTGCTCGATGACCCGCGCAACTCCTTGGTTAAGGATTTTGTCCGTATCGTGGGCGAATTGGACGCCTCTTATTTCGTCTTTGAAAATGTCAAAGGCCTGACTGTAGGGAAACATAAGAAGTTTCTGGAGGAACTGATTGAGACTTTTGAAGCCAGCGGCTACTCAGTTCGCCAAGAATGGCGTGTTTTGAATGCAGCGAGCTACGGTGTGCCTCAGGATCGCCAAAGACTCTTTTTAATGGGAGCAAAGAAAGGACTGTCGGTTCCCACCTATCCGGAAGCTTTAACGGTTCAGCCAGGCAAGCATTCGGATCTTCTCAACAAAATGGGGCCGACGTGCTCGGATGCCTTGGACGACCTGCCGGACGCGGAGACTTTTATGGCTTTACATAAGACAGATGAAACGCCTGTGGTCGGCTGGAAGGGGCATTCTGCTTATGCGAAGGAGATGCGCTGCGAGGGAGCCAAGGCTTGGCACTATAGCTATAAGCGACAGTGGAATCCTGAGCTTCTTACCTCCAGCTATCGGACGGAGCATAGTAGTATCTCTCGCACTCGCTATGAGGCCACCGAACCTGGTTCGATCGAGCCGATTTCACGATTTTACAAACTCTCGCCTGATGGCGTGAGCAATACTCTTCGCGCCGGGACTGACGGAGCACGTGGAGCCTTTACCAGTCCGCGTCCCATCCACTATAAGCACAACCGCTGTGTGACGGTTAGAGAGATGGCGCGCTTGCACGGTTTTCCCGATTGGTTCCGCTTCAATCATACCAAGTGGCATGGTGCCCGTCAGATTGGCAATGCCGTGCCACCGCCACTGGCTCGCGCTGTCGCCTCTTCGGTTGTGTCAGCCATGGGCATCAAGGTGACGCGCCCAAAGCGGACTTTGAACTTGGGCGACGATGCCTTGCTCCGCATGGATATGACCCAAGCCTCGAAATACTGGAAAGTGCCTGCACCTTTGAGTAAGCGAACTATGAAAAGCGGCGCAAAAAAACGCACTCAAGCGCAGACCGAGGAAGAGCGTCTTAAGCTTTTAGCATCTTAAAAATTATGGCTGTAAAAAAGACTCTGACGAATCGCTACTTGCAGTTGATCGAAAAAATATTCTTTGGGAAATACGAGAAGGGCGCGACAGAATTACCCTTTGCACGCACTGATCTAGAAGACGCGGCAAAGTCTTTGAAAATCGAGCTTCCGAAAAACCTCGGTGATGTGATCTATGCGATGCGTTACCGAATTAAATTTCCCCAGAAGATTCTCAAAACTCAGTCTAAGGGTATGGAGTGGATCATCGAAGGAGCGGGGCGGTCGAAATATTGCTTTAAGCTCGTTAAAGAAAATCGTATCCTTCCAAATTCTAACATGATCGCGATTAAGATTCCTGACGCGACACCAGAGATCATTACGGCTTACTCGCTTTCGGACGAACAAGCCTTGCTCGCCAAGGTTCGTTACAATCGCTTGATCGACATTTTCCTAGGGATAACCACCTATTCGCTGCAAAACCACCTTCGCACTGCCGTTAAAGGCACTGGGCAAGTCGAGATTGATGAAATCTACGTCGGCATAGATCGTAACGGTTGCCATTATGTGATTCCTGTTCAAGCCAAAGGTGGAACGGACAAGCTCTCCGTGGTGCAAACCAAGCAGGATCTAGATTGCTGCGAAGAGAAGTTTTCCCACTTGGTCTGCCGTAGTGTTTCGGCTCAGTTCATCAATGATGACCTAATCGCGCTTTTTGAGCTAGCTCGTGAGGATGGCATGATCAAAGTCGTTGAAGAGAAGCATTATCGCTTAGTTCCAGCGTCGAAGATTTCAGAGAAGGATTTGGCGCAATACTCCTTGCGAAGCTGTTAGGAATTTTTCCAGAGCGCTTGGGCGTAGTCTTCCATCTGACCTTGGCCGATACGTTCGATTGGGCGATATTGGCTCGGGTTACGATAACCAGTAGCAAGCAAGGCATGCAGGGATGCCGATGATTTTGCCGTTTATCAATTCTTTGAGGTGCCCTTGGCGGGTGGAGTGGGGCTGCCTGATGAAGAGTGATTCGGGGTTGCGCGTGATCGCATAGCCGAGGTCTAGATCACGTTCCTCCCCAGCCTAAAGCGTCATATTATGTAATTTATAAAGACCATAAATCAGCACTTTAAGCTGTTTTAGCTGAAATTTCGCCTAATGGCCTGAGTGGGCGGGGACTTTTAATCCTGCTGCCTTGGCCAGTTTAATCTGCCTTTTATCGAAGCTAAGGAAAGTTTCGCAGCCGAGTGCCAGTGCCATTGCGACGTGGAGGACGTCCAGGCTCCGAGTGCCCAGTTTTTCAGTATAAAGTGCGCTGAGGCGTTCTGTCTCAATGATGACATCGGGATGCGTGGGGTCTGCGTGACTAAAAACTCCTGCTCGCAAATCAGAAAGTAACCAGTTCAGCGAAGCATCGCGTTGCTCGGCGGTGATCTCTTTTCTGAAAACTCTTAGGCGAAGTGCGTTGCGGAACTCGACCTGATTGAGCCACGAGAAATAGATGCCCGTTTCGATTCGCTCGATCTGAGTAGTCGCTCGCTCCGTGTTGGCGTCGGGCGCATAGACCGAGCAAATGAAACCTGTATCGGCATAAATACTCACCGGTCGCCGCGTTCGTCGCTGAGGAGTTCTGTGGCCGTCGTTTCTAAAACGGTCTCGCCGTAGGCAGATTGCATGCGCCCGCGAAAGTCCGGGCGTTGCTGGGAGCGCGACGCGTCTAATGGCTTGATCACGGCGATGGCTTGATTGCGTCGCCGTATCTCGACGGATTCTCCCATCGCGACTCTTTCAAGAAGATCGCTGGTTTCGTGCTTGAGGCTGCGTATGTTGACGGATTTCATTATGTGATACATAAATGTGTCACAATAAATCGACTGTCAATGTGTTTACTTCGATTTGAGATGTATCGAAATGGTAAGCTAGGTGATCAATACCCGCGATTCGGCGCGAGCCAGCGTTCGGCTTCTTTTAGGCTTTTGCCGCTGCGGGTGGCGTAGTCTTTCATTTGGTCTTTGTCGATGGGGCCGACTTGGAAATACTTCGCTTCCGGGTGACCGAAGTAGAGGCCACTGACCGCGCTGCCGGGTGACATGGCGAAGCTGCTGGTCAGGGTCGCGCCGGTGTTTTTTTCGGCGTCGAGGAGATCCCAGATGACTTGTTTCTCGGTGTGGTCGGGCTGGCTGGGGTAGCCGGCGGCGGGGCGGATGCCGCGATACTTTTCCTTGATTAGGGCTTCGTTATCCAGGGTCTCGTCTGGGGCGTAAGCCCAGAGCTCCTTGCGCACTTGCTTGTGGCAATATTCGGCAAGGGCTTCGGCGAAGCGATCGCCGATCGCTTTGACCATGATTGAGCTGTAATCGTCGTGCTCGTCTTCGAATTCCTTTGCAAATGTATCCACTCCATCGATACAGCAGACGAAGGCGCCGCAAGTATCTTTAAGGCCGCTGTCTTTGGGTGCGACGAAATCGCTGAGGGCGAAGTAGGGCGCGTCGGTTGTCTTGGACTTCTGTTGCCGGAGCGTGTGGAAGGTGCCGATAGTGGCGCCGTCTTCTCCATAGAGTTCGACATCATCGCCGGCAGAGTTGGCGGGGAAGAGTCCAATCGCGCTGCGGGCGCGGAAGCGTTTTTCCTCGATGATCTGTTTGAGCAGCTTTTGTGCGTCTTCGTAGATGCTGCGTGCTTGTTCGCCGTATTTTTTGTGCTTCAGGATTTTTGGATACACGCCTTTCAGCTCCCATGTCCAGAAGAGGGGAGAGTAGTCGAAGTGCTCGGCGAGGGCTTCGAGGTCGATGTGGTCATCGACGGTCAGACCGAGCTTGTTCGGTGTGACAAGGTCTTCGGCCTTCCACTCGGGCTTAAAGCCTTTGGCTCGTGCGTCTTCGAGCGGGATTAATTCGATATCGGACTGGCCGGCGGCGAAGCGCTCGCGGCGCTTTTGGTGGTCGGCTTCGAGCTCGGCTACATAGGCCTCGCGCTTGTCGGGGTTGAGCAGGCTATTGCAGACGCCGGTCACGAGAGAGGCGTCGCCCACGCGGACGACAGGCTGGTCGTAATGCGGGGCAATTTTAATTGCGGTGTGTGCCGAACTGGTGGTCGCTCCACCGATGAGGAGGGGCTGGGTGAAGCCCTGGCGTTTCATTTCGTCGGCGTTAAAGATCATTTCATCCAGCGAGGGTGTGATCAGGCCAGAGAGGCCGATGATGTCGGCACCCCATTCCTTGGCCTCGCTCAGGATGGTGTCGCAGTTGACCATCACGCCAAGGTCTTTGACTTCGTAGTTATTGCAGGCCAGCACCACACCGACGATGTTTTTGCCGATGTCGTGCACGTCGCCCTTCACCGTGGCGATGAGGAATTTACCCTGAGCACGGGTGCCGGGGTTATTCTTTTTCTCCTCTTCCATGTAGGGAGTGAGGTAGGCGACGGCGCGTTTCATGACGCGGGCACTTTTGACCACTTGAGGGAGAAACATCTTACCCGCGCCGAAGAGATCGCCGACGATCTTCATGCCGTCCATGAGGGGGCCTTCGATCACTTCGAGGGGGCGCGGCAATTTTTGGCGGGCTTCTTCGGTGTCGGCTTCGACGTGATCGACGATGCCTTTGACGAGAGCGTGGGCGAGGCGTTCTTCGACCGTGCCTTCGCGCCAAGCGTTTTTGGCTGAGTCGTCGACCACCTTATCGGACGCGACGACGGTCTCAGCAAAGGTGATGAGGGCTTCGGTCGCGTCGGGGTTGCGATTGAGCAGGACGTCTTCGACCTTCTTGAGCAGCTCGGGCTCAATCTCTTGATAGACTTCGAGCATGCCTGCGTTCACGATACCCATATCAAGACCGGCCGTGATGGCGTGATAGAGAAAGGCGGAGTGAATGGCCTCGCGCACGGGGTTGTTGCCCCGGAAGGAGAAGGAGACGTTGCTGACGCCGCCCGAGGTGAGTGCACCAGGGCATACTTTTTTTATCTCGCGGACGGCCTCGATGAAGTCGACGGCGTAGTTGTCGTGCTCCGACATGCCGGTAGCGACGGTTAAAATATTTGGGTCGAAGACGATGTCGTAGGGGTCGAAGTCGGCTTGTTCGACGAGGATATCGTAGGCGCGTTTGCAGATGCGGACCTTGTCGGCCTTTGTCGCGGCCTGACCCTTCTCGTCGAAGGCCATCACGACAACGGCGGCGCCGTAGCGTTTGCAGAGTTTGGCTTGCTCGATAAATTTGGCTTCGCCTTCCTTCAGGCTGATCGAGTTGACGATGCATTTGCCCTGCGCGCACTTGAGCCCGGCCTCAATGACCGACCACTTCGAGCTGTCGATCATGATCGGCACGCGGGCAATGGCTGGCTCGGAGGCGACGAGGTTCATGAACTTCTCCATGCAGGCTTCGGAATCGAGCAGGCCTTCGTCGAAATTGATGTCGATGATATTGGCGCCGTTCTCGACTTGCTGGGTGGCCACGGCCAGTGCGCCGTCCCAGTCGTCGTTCTTAATCATCTTCTTAAAGCGTGGTGAGCCGGTCACATTCGTGCGCTCGCCGACCATGATGAAGCTGTGCTCCGGTGCGATGTTGTAGGCTTCGAGGCCACTGAGGCGCTGCGCAAGCGGTACCTTGGGGATCTTGCGAGGCTCGTATTGGCTGACTTCTTCGACCACCGCAGCGATGTGATCGGGTGTGGTGCCGCAGCAGCCGCCAACCAGGTTGACGAGGCCCTCTTCGGCGAAGCCGCCAACGGCGCTCCCCGTGTGCTCCGGTGTTTCATCGTAACCTGTTTCTGAAAGCGGGTTGGGCAAGCCTGCATTCGGGTAAACGTGCACGTAGGTGTCCGCCACACGGGAAAGCTCCTGCAGGAAGGGCCGCATGAGGTCGGCGCCCAAGGCACAGTTCAGGCCAACGCAAAGCGGCTGGGCGTGGCGGATCGAGTTCCAGCAGGCCTCGACAGTCTGCCCGGAGAGTGTCCGTCCGGACTGGTCGGTGATCGTTACAGAGACAATGACGGGCAGGCGCTCGTCGAGTGTTTCCTGAAAGTCGGCTATGGCGTGCAGGCAGGCCTTGAGGTTAAGTGTGTCGAAGACGGTCTCAGGCAGTAGTAGGTCCACGCCGCCTTCAACCAGCGCCTCGGTCTGTTCATAATACGCCTTATACAGTTCGTCGTAACTCGTCGCGCGGTATTCCGGTCGATTCACGTCGGGCGACATCGAACAAGTGCGATTGGTCGGGCCGATGGCTCCGGCCACGAAAGTAGGGCGGCCCTCCTTCTCGGATATTTCGTCGGCCACCTTACGGGCCAGCCTTGCAGACTCGATGTTAATGTCGCGCACCCGATGCTCAAGGCCGTAGTCGGCCTGCGCGATCGTGGTGCCGGAGAAGGTGTTGGTCTCGACGATATCCGAGCCGGCTTCGAAAAAAGCACGGTGGATGTCTGCGATGATTTCCGGGCGCGTGATCGAGAGTAGGTCGTTGTTACCCTTCAAGTCGCCTTTAATATCGGTCAATGAGTCGTTACGAAAGTCGGTCTCTTCCAGCTTGTGCTGCTGAATCATCGTGCCCATCGCACCATCGAGATAGAGGATGCGCTCGGCAAAGAGGTCAACGAGTTGCTTACCTTTGCGAGTGTAGGGCTTGTGTTTTGTTATACCGACCATAGACGTATCAAGATATAGGGATATTTTGATATGTTCAAGCTATGAATTCGTATTTACACGAATTTTCAAAGCCTTCTATTGCGCTTGGCTTAGGACTTATTGATTCTGATTAGAATGTCGGAACAAACAAACGAAAAAACAGCCTTGGAATGGCTGATCCGTGATTATCCGGATAGTCCTAAAAAGCGCTTGAAAGAGTGGTTCGCGCAGGGCCGGGTGCAGCTGGACGGGGAACCGCTGTTGAAGCATCACATTCAAATGAAGGACCCCGGTTCTTTATTGACGATGGGCAAGGCCTCGCCCTCGAGCCGCATCCTTTCGCGGCGCATGCCCTGCCGTATCCATGCGCAGGTCAACCTGCTCTACATCGACGGTTCGCTCGCGATCGTCAACAAGGGCGCCGGCCTGCTATCGGTGCCCCTGCCGGAAAAGTCGCAGCCATCCGCGCTGTCGATCCTTGAAAAGTATTTGCAGGACCACGGCCTTAAGCCGATGCCGGTGCACCGGCTCGATCAATACACGAGCGGCTTGCTCTGTTTCGCCATGACTCCGGAAGCGCGCGAACATCTGGTCAAACAGGTTCGCGGACATAGCTTTATCCGTGAGTATCTTGCGCTGGGTGATGGCGCTCCCCAAGAGCGGCGGGGCACTTGGCGCAGCTGGTTTGAGCTCGACGACGAGGGCATGGAGCAGACGGTGCACAACTCGCCTACAGAAGGAGCCACCGAAGCGATCAGCCATTACGACGTGATCGATTCGATCACTTGGCCGACCCGTCAAGGGCAGACGCAATCCGTGAGTCGGCTCCGCCTGCGGTTGGAGACGGGTCTCAAGCACCAACTGCGTATTCATGCAGCGAAAGGCGGCGTGCCCTTACTCGGCGACCGTTTTTACCATCCCGATTACAAAAAAGCGGCTCGCGATGGAGCCCAGCCACCGCACGGCTGCAAGCGTCAAGCCCTCCACGCCTCCAGTATCGGCTTTGTCCATCCGGATACCGGGAAAACCATGCGCTTCAGTTGTAAATTTCCCCGCGATCTGGCAGAGCTTGAGCAGCAACTGCGCGCCAAGGCGGCGGACACGTCGGCTACATGAAACGACAGGGTCTCGACCCAACGGGAGGCACCCGCCTTGCCAGAACAACTCTCAGCTCCTGCTAA